>OLGE01000015.1_pt1 | contig 174996 bp, 164 predicted proteins | sample 1605151 | NCBI WGS metagenome assembly OLGE01 (sample SAMEA3888912, study PRJEB22519) | human gut metagenome | biome: human gut; feature: human-associated habitat; material: faeces | place: Denmark | collected 2010
CGGCGTCGTAGGCATAGGTCGTTTTCTCTCCGGCGTTGTCTTTTGTTTCCGCCAGGAGTCCTGCAGCGTTATAGGTATAGGTTTCCTTTGCTCCGATGGCGTTGGTGGTTTCGGTCACGCGGTTCATGGAGTCGTAGCTGTAGGTGGTGGCGCCTCCGCCTGCGTCGGTTATGCCTGTGGTGTTTCCTTTTGCGTCATAGGTCCGGGAGGCGGTGTTTCCTGCCGCGTCTGTAGCGTTCAGGATTTTTCCGTCCGCATCGTAGGTATAGGCGGTTGTTCTGATTTCTTTGCCGTTTCCTGCTGTTTCGCCGTTTCCGCCGGTCAGGCATTCCACGATTTCGGTCACGTTTCCCATGTGGTCATAGGTGTAGGAGACGGTGTTACCCAGGATGTCGGTTGTCCTGCTTATGCGGTTCAGGGCGTCGTAGGTATTGACGCTTGTAACGTTGCCGTTTCCGTCCGTGGCGCTTACCATGTTGCCGAAGCTGTCATAGGCAATGTTGCAGGTAATGCCTTCTTCGTCGGTAACCGAAACGGTTCTTCCCATGGAATCGTAGGTATAGGAGACCGTGACGGGAACCCCGTCTTTATAGCGGGTCGTGGCTGTCAGGCGGTTGAGGCTGTCGTAGGTCATTTCGGTGGCGTTGCCGAGGGCGTCCACGGTACGGGTGCAGTTGTCGTTGGCATCGTAGCTGTAAGCGGTTTTGTTTCCGTTAGGATCGGTGACCTGTATGCAGCGTCCGTGGGTGTCGTAGCGGTACTGCGTGGTGTTGCCGAGGGCGTCCCGCTCCGAGGTAAGGTTTCCTGCGCCGTCGTAGGTATAGCCCGTACTGTTTCCTTCGCCGTCCATGATGAGGATGCAGTTCCAGGCACCGTCATAGGTGTAGGTATAGGTCTGTCCGTCCGGCAGGTATTTTTTGTATAGTTTTCCGTTCGGGTAGTATTCATAGCGGATGACAGCGCCGCCGGTTGTTTCCGTCAGGGTGTTGTGGTTAAGGTCATAGGTATAGATTGTTTCCGTACCCGCGGCGGTTATTTTCCGGGTCAGGTTTCCTGCCGTATCATAGGTAAAGGTATCTTTTGTGCCGTCCGGGTAGGTAACGGAGGTTTTGTTGCCGCGTTCGTCATAGGTGTAAGCGGTGGTTTCTCCCGCCGCATTGGTAACGGCTATGTTTCTGCCCGCGCCGTCGTAGGTATAGGTTTCGGTCTTTGTGCTGCCGTCGGGCGCGGTAAGGGTGGTTTTTACGGTCTGTCCCAGGTCGTCGTAGGTGTAGGATGTAACGGTGCCGTCGGCTTCCGTTTTGCCGAGGAGTTCGCCCGCCTGGTTATAATTATACAGCGTTTCGTTACCCTGTGCATCCGTTTTTTTGACCACGTTTCCGTAACTGTCATGTTCAAAAGTTGTTTTGTTTCCTGCGGCGTCGGTCTGGCTGGTCAGGATTCCGTCCGTATATTCGTACTGCAAGGTTCCTTTTCCGTCGGTGATCTGGCGGATCAGGTTCCCGTTTTGGTCGTAGACGTAACGGGTAACTTCGCCGAGGGGGCTGACGCTGCGGATGATTCGGTTTTTTTCATCGTAGGCATAGGTTGTCCCGTTTCCGGTTCTGTCATAGATGCGGATCGGGTTGCCGTTTTGGTCGTAGTCTGTGTATGTAATGTTGCCGAGGGCGTCATAGGTTCTGATCAAGTTGTCGTTTTCATCGTATTGGTACATGACGGTATTTCCCATAGGGTCGGTTTCGTCGAGGAGATTGCCGTTTTGGTCGTATAGGTATTCGGTTTCGGCTCCGTCTATGTCTTTTGTACGGATTTTCTGTCCTTTTTCATCTGTTTCGATTTCCATGCTTCCGCCGGCTCCGTCGTTGATTCTGACCAGGACGCCGCCGCTTGGGGTATCTTCATAGGATAAGGTCATGGTTCCCGCTTTTCCGGATTCTTTCTGGGTCAGGATTCTACCTTCGTTATCGTAGGTATTGTGAAGATAGGTCAGTCCCATGGCGTTTGTTGCATTTACCATATGGTGTTCCAGATCGTAGCCGTAAGCGGAGCGTTTTCCATCGGCGCCTGTAATGGCGGTCAGGTTGCCGTTTTGATGTTCCAGGGTCACGGTCCTGCCCCGGTTGTCCGTAACGGAGCTGATATAACCTTCCGAATCATAGGTCACGGTCAAAGTATCCTCCGTAATATCATCCTGAATCGTCATAAAGCCGTCCCCATAGGATACGGATACGCTTTTTCCGCTGATATCGTTCATTCTGACCAGACGTCCGTCTGTATCAAAGTCATAAAAGCTGCCGTCGGATACGTTTACTTTGTAGCCGCTTTCGCTCTTTTGGATATTCCAGCCTTCCATGGCGCTGTCCGTAGGGTAATAGGTTCCGGTGTATTCGGTCTGTCCGTCCAAGGCGATCGTATCATCGACAAGCGTCCCATAGGAGATATTCGCATCGGCTTCCTCGTTGATAAAATTTGCCCTGGTATGGCTGTCCAGGCGAAGGGTCAGATAACTTCCGTAATCCTCGATCCGCTGTTCGTAATCATGGCTCCAGCCGTATCCCGCTTCTCCCTCATAACCTGCAAGCATGGAATTATAATTTAAGTCAAGGGAAAGGGCGCTGCCCCCGTTTAAGCTGATGGTAGAAAGATCCTGTAAAAAGGCGCCCGTAGTCATATCCACCGGATCTCCCATGAGTTCGTCAAACTCCTCCCGGCTTGTATAGTCTCTTGCCCTTCCCACCAGCATGACATATTTGTAAATATGGCTGCCAATGGGTTTACAGGTGACTTCCACGCCGGTATTTTCGCCTTCCAGCACCGTAACAAGGCGTTTTATTAAAGCAAAGTATGTATCCTCGCTGTAGTGTTCTCCCATCCGCCTGCAATAAGTCGCATAAATGGTTTCCCCGGGCGCCAGTACGCCCACGTCGATGACGTCTCCTCCATAGAGCACAGGCAGTTGGCGGCATTTTGCGGCGGATGCGGAACGGTAAGTCTTTCCTCCTGTTCTGATATCCCGTATTAGTTGTCCGGTATAATAATCTTTGATAAATACCTCGTTTATTTGGGTAGACTGCACATATTCTCCCAGAGTCGTCGTCAGGTTATAAAAATTCCGATTGGATTCATTCTTGATCTGAATCTGTATATAATAGTTTTCTCCGGGATAATAAGCGTCCTCAGGATATACATAAATATGAAGTCCTTCTCCGGCAGGCACTTCACATTCCATCTGCGCCTCAAACTGCGCGTCGATATCCGCTTCAAAAGGCTGCAATACACCATGGAAGGAAGCGGAAAGGTCAAAAGTTCCCGTCCGGTCTCCTTTTACCACCCAGGAAGCGGACGCGCTTTCCTGCCCGTGAATATCTTCTAAAGGCGTATTTAAGGTTTGTCCCGATTTTAACGAAGCAAGGCTCATACCATCGGGAAGATTCAAGGTCGCCGAAGCATTGGTAACCGTATAACCGCTGTCCGCGTTGTTGATAATTCCAAGCTCTACGTCATACATGTCCTTCAGCCAGCTGACGGACTGGGTCGTCTGAAGGTAAGTAATTCCCACATAATCGCCGGATAAATCGGGTCTGTCATCGTTTTTCTCCGTAACCAGTTCCACACGGATTCCGCTGTTGTTTTGAGAATAATATCCGACAGGCTTACCGTTGTCAGTGCTTCCCGGACGATGCAGATCGTCAATGCTGTCCGTCAGTTCTATTACCACCGGCAGCGGACAGGATGCAAACCACAATTCCGTTTTAAACGTAAAAGTATGATAATTCTCCGGCGCGGTCAGATCCACGCCTTTTTCGATCAGTTCGTCAAGCTCCATACGCTCTACGGTCATTTCCCCGGTTACCACTTCCCCCTTTGCCAGAGTAACGGTTTCCTCAAGCGTTTCATAATTGCTGACCCGCACGGTTCCTTCGCCCGGCAGATATCCCGGCGCAAAAGCGGCAAACTCGTACATTCCTGTTTTTTCAATGATCTGTGCCTCTCCGTTTACATCGGTGCGAAGCTGTATATGATCCTGCGCGCCGTTTCCGGTTCTCACATAGACATAGGCTCCGCCAAGCGCCGTACCGTCTTCGGCAAGGACTTTAACCGTCGTCATGCCGCTGTTGTCCTGATCCATGACCTGTACCGATCCGGAGGTCGCCGCTTCATTGCCCGCTCCGTCGCGGACGGTCAGCGTCACGTTGTAGACGCCTGATTTTTCATACGTATGGACCGGTCTGACGCCCGCCGCTTTTGTCCCGTCTCCGAAATCCCACTCATAGCGGGTAATTCTGACATTATCGGAGCAAAGTGTGCCGTCAAAACCGATTTCCATTCCCGTAAAGCCAAAGACTGTTTCGGGAAGCTCCGCCACAGGCGCGATTTTATCCACATGATTCGCATAGCTGTGCTCTACGGCGCTTTCACTGTAGTTATCATAAATATCATAAGCGCGCACCATATAATAATACGTGGTATCCGTCTTGAGTTCGGTATCGGTAAAAGTATTCTGGACCGTCGCCTGGATACAGGTGTATTCGCTTTCGCCGTATGCGCGGCGATAAATTTTATAGCACCGGAAATCCTCTTCCGTGTTTTCCGTATAGTTTAGCGTAATGCAAAAGCTTCCGCTTTCCGCGGTCAGCTCCGGCGCTGCGGGAGCGGTCAGATCCAGTTCGTAACTGCGGGTCACGTAATCACTTTCGTTTCCTGCCGCGTCAACGGCTTTTGCGCGCACTTCATAAAGGATACCTTCCGAGAGTCCTTCCGTATCCCATGCCACTTCACTGTATTTTCCCCTGCCTTCGGCGCCTATCGTATCTATTTCGTGCCAATAGTCGCCGCCGTCCGCCGCCCGGTATTCCAGGCGGATTTCCCGCAGTTCGCAATTATCCGTTGCCAGCACCTTCAAAGTCTGACTGCCGCCCATCAAAGCCTGCCCCGGCGATATCCCCGTCACGACCGGAGCCGTTTTGTCGGGTTTTACCATACCGTATACCTCGTCGGAATATTCGCCCCGGTTTCCCGCCGTATCCACCGCCGCAATGCGGTAAATATAGGTCACGCCAAAGCGGACCGCGGTATCCGTATAGAAAAGCGTCCTGTCCGCCGAACCGATTTCGGTAAAGATTCCTTCTCCTTCCACAGCCCGTTCGATGGTGTAAGAGGCAATATCGTTATCGCTGACGCTGTCCCAGGCAAGCCCGACAGCTCCTTCATACCCGGTAATCCTTTCCCCGGTCACTTTTTCCGGCGGCTGCCTGTCAATCACATAGGTATTCTCAATCTGCACGTCCCCGTATAGAGAATTATGTAAACCTACTGTATCCCATGCTTCAAAACGGACCGTCACCTCTTTCCCGGATATTTCCGAAATATCCCACTCATAAGACAACTTTTCCGTCGTCTCTCCGCCGCCTGTTACAGTAGCAATTTCCGTAAAATCATTTCCGCTGACGCTGTAAGAAAATTTTCCGTAAGCCACGCCGCCGTCGTCTTTTACTTCCATGGAAAGACCGATCCTGCTGCTGAATGCGGAAGAAGCGGGTTCGATTTTGGTAATGACAGGCGCAGAAGTATCCGACTTTGTCGTAACCGTCACGGGATCGGAAGGGATTCCCATATTTCCAAGAGAATCATATCCGGTTACCCGGTACGTATGTGTGCTTTCGGGACGCAGCTCCTCGGCGCGGTATCCAAGCTGCGCCGTTACCTCCCCGATGTTTTTCCACTTATCATCGATCAGTTCTTCCACAACAAACCATCCGAAATCGTCCTCCGACACGTCCTCCCATGTCAGTTGGACCGTCGTGCTGCTTACAGAGGGCGGAAGCAGGCGGATCTTGGCGATCCCGGTATTGTCCACCTCATATCTTCGCATAAACAAATCCGTGCTCTCATTTCCGCTTCGATCCTTTGCCACGATCTTAATATAATAAGTCGTCTCCGGCATCTGCGCCGTATCCCATAAAAAGCTCCCCGCATTGTCCGCCGCGGGAACGCTTGCAAGAGGCTCCCATGCCTCCTTACCCTCCTGCCTGATAAACAGTTCAAAAGACTCCACCAGGCGATTATCCTTTCCGGTTATGAAAAGCTCCGTCTCCCGATTGACCCTGCCCGAAGCCGGGGTCACGCCCATGACCCTCGGCGCCTGGGTATCCGTATCTACCGTAACTTCCGCCGTTTCCGACATCGGACTTTTTTGTAAAAATGAATCATAGCTTCTCAGATAATAGCGGTAAGTCGTCCCGTCCTCCACTTCGCTGTCCCGGTACCAGGAAGTGTTTCTGCCGGATAATTCCGCAAGCTTTTCCCCGGTTCCCGCGTCCATATCGACACGGTAAATTTCATATCCCGCACAATCCGCGCTTTTGCTGATATTCCAACTGATGATCACGGTTCCGCCGTCATCCTTTGCCGCGACTTCCTCCGGCGGTTCGGGCGCCCTGCGGTCTATGGTATAGGACACGGTGCGTTCCGTCCTGTTGCCGTCTGAATCCGCCACCGTAAATCGGACGTCCGCATCGGTCTGCGTTCCGATTTTGGTAAGATCCCACAGACAGGACGCCGTCAGCTTATTGGATTTGCTTTCCATTCCCGCGGGTATCGATTCCTGAATGACGATCCATTGCCCTTGCGTTTCGTCATAATATTCCACGTCTACCTTATAACTGCCGCTTCTGCCGGAATCGTCCACTTCCGCCGTCAGTTTTAACGTCTTACCGCCGATGATCCCATAGTCCTCGGGCGTGACCGATACAATGGCAGGCATACAGACAACGCCGTCAACGGTTCCGCTCGCTGCGGATTCGTTGCCGGCTTCGTCGTAAGCCGTGACATAATAAGTATACAGCGTATTTACTTCCAACCCCTCGTCCCGAAATTCCGTATCGGCTCCTTCATAGACCAGCTCGCCGTCCTGTGATCCGTCGCCGCTTTTGCCGTTTTCCTCTGCCTCGTCATCCGTTCTGCGGTAGAGCCGGTACCCTGCCGTTTCAACATTGTCCGCGCTTTTCTCCCATACAAGGGCGACGGCGGAACCGGTCCGGTATTTGACGCAAAGCTCCCCGGGCGCGGCGGGCGCTTCCTCATCCTTTGGAAGCGTCACGGTCAGCACCGGCGAAACGGCGGGACTGTTTTTATCCGCATTATAAGGATAGACTTCATAGCGGTAGGTCATCCCGGGCTTTAATCCCGTATCCGTATAAGTCTTTTCCTTCGTCACGCCGATTTTTACCCCGTCCCGGCAGATCACATATCCTTGCGTTTCTCCTTTTTCATCACTTGCGTCAAAGGTAATTTTAACGGAAGTAACCGTAACCTCTTCCTCTGCAATGCTGCTTACCGGGTCGGGTATCACGCTGCCCGGCGTAATATAAACGACGCGATCCGCAATTCTTTCCGGATTCACATACATTTCATAGGCGTTTTCCACATTTGCCGTCAGTTCCAAAGTCGCGAAATGAATACAGGAGGAAGCGGATATGCTCATTTTCTGGGTAACCGCCGGTCCCGTCACATTTCTGCGCCTGAAAATGGTATAGTGGTCCCCTGAGGCGATAAAATTCCTCTGTCCGCCCTTCTGGATAAAATTGCCCAATACCTCCAGCGTTCCGTTCGTCAGATATCCCTGGTGGTCCGTATTTGTCGCATAAAGGACGTCTCCTTTGACAAGCACATAGGAAACGTCGGTCATGGCAAAAAGTCCCGTTCCCTGTACGGTCAGCCCTTCCTCTACAATGACTGTGGCGCGGTCGGTAAAGACTCTGCCGTCCGTCACGATTTCTCCTACGCGGATCACGCCGTCTCCCAGATGGAGTTCTCCGGTTACATACAGGGCGCCGCCGATCTCCAGATTCCCTTCAACTGCGCTGCTGCTATCCAAAATCACGCTGCCGCCGTAATATCCCCCTTCGATACAGGAAATATCTCCGATTACAATACTGCCTTCGCCTCCCGCCTTTTTCCCGGGATCTTTGACCGTACCCGTTATTTTTACCTCTGACGCGATTTCCACACCCTCTTCGGAACGATTGGAAATCACGCAATCCCTGATCACCATCTGCTCCTGTCCGTCTATGCGCTGTTTCTCTCCGCCCTCTAAGACGAGGCTGCCGCCAAAGACAAAACCGTTGCTTCCCGTCTGTACCAGACTGCCCGAAAGCGCAATCCTTCCCCCGGTACAATCGCCGCTCATATCCCTGCTCGATTGCAGGATACAGCCGCCTCCCACAATCAGTCTGTCGTCCTCATACCGCATCAACAGTTGTCCGCTTCCCTCTTCGTAAGAAACGCCCGCCTCGCTTTTTTTCTTTTTCTGAATCCGCAGATCGCCTTCTACGACCAGACAACCGTGATTGATCTCCAATTTACCTCCGGGCAGCATCAGATCGCCTTTTACCGTCAGCGTATGTCCGTTTAAATCCAGCGTATCGCCTACCAGCGTCAGACCGCCTTGTATGGTCGTATCCTCTTTTAACGTATAACCGTAAATACCCGTTCCGTCCCCGATTGTCAGCCTGCAGCCGTTTAAAATCAAGGTTTCCTTTTTAAACGCCTCCGCAGAGTACACGCCTTCTTCGCTGTAGTTTTGCAGTTCCAGAATACCGAAAGCCCCGTTGATATCGATTGTCTGTAAATGACCCCCGCAAAGCAACACTCTGTGTCCGCTTCCATATCCGTAGGTACTTTCATCCCGGAAATCACCGCCCACCTTTAGCGTGCCGGCGCTGAACTGATTTTTTTCGCCATCGTTTTCATAATCTCCCTGCACCGTCAGGCACGCGTTTTCATCATTCATGATAATCCCGCTATGATTATAGATGTTTCCTCCCACTTCCACGCAGGAGCCGTCAAGCGCCAGATTACCCTGCGCCGGATAGCCGCCGCAGATTGTAAGATCCCCGCCGACGCAAAGACGCGTCTTTTCGCCCGTCACGCTGACCTTTGCGCCGTTTGTCCCGTCGATCTTCATATCTTTGCCGATTACCAGATCCCTGTCAATAACCAAATCTCCGCAGTTTACAATACCGCCACGGTAGCCGCCCTCCGGCAGCTGATCAACGGATGAAATCCCTACCATTCCCTCTATCGGACATTCCTTTGCCGCCGCTGCAACCTCGATCTGCCCCGTTACGCAGGGCTCTCCCCGAAATTCCACGCCCTCGGCGCTTGTATTTGCAATTTCCAGATTGGCGATATGAGAGCCCTCCGGGGAAGTCGCAAGGCATAAGACGACCTGTTTTTCCCCGCCGCTTAACAACAGCCGGTGCGTGCCGGAAGCCGGGAAGCTGCTTTCCTTTGTCGCCCATTCGTCCGTGCTTTCCTTTTGTACAAAGTCTCCCTTTACCTCCAGCGTCCCCGCCGTCAGCCGGCTTCTGGTAGAATAATAGGGCTCGTTGTGAATGTAAGGCATCCCCCGGGAGATAAAGAAATCCCCGTTTACCAATACATAGTCCTCATCCTTTGTCATATTCAGATATCCGGTGGAAGAATCCTCACAGTTATCATCCCACATGGTCTCCGGATTTCCCAGATAATAGCCGCCTTCCACGATTAACCTGCCGCCGTTTATGTTCATTGTCGCGTCCATTTGGATCAGATCGCCCTTTACAGTCAGGGTATGCCCGTTTAAATCCATTGTTCCTGCGGTCAGCACCAGATTTCCGTCAACGACCCGGTCTTTTAAAAGAGTCTCTCCCGTTGTTCCCTCCTCGCCGAAGCTGGTCACCTTACATCCCGTATTGATCAGCCGGTTGCAAAAGAAGCATCCGTCTAAGACAATTCCATCCTCGCTGCTGTTTTTTAATACAACGGTGCCCAAATAAACGGAATTTGCAAGGGATACCGTCTGCTTTTCCTCGCCGCTTAAAATAAGCGTTCCTCCGTAATATGCCTCCGTGCGGATATCAAGATCGCCTTTTACCTCAAGAGTCCCGTAAGAGGTGTATAGTACTGTATTGCTCCAATCGCCTGCAATCCGGTAAGCTCCCGCTATCAGGGCGCTGCCGCCGTTTTTGGAAAAGGAAATGCCGGAATATCCCGAATAGTGAATCCTGCTTTCCACCGTTACGTCGCCCTTAACGTCCAAAACTCCGCCGTCCACAAAAAGATACCCTGCCGCATATATATCCTCATTGTCTGCCATCCGCACATTTCCGTCTACAACCAGCTTTGCCGCTGCCATGATCGTTAATTTATTGTACAGATACAGATCCCCGCCCAGTTCAAAATCATCATTCAGATTCATCGTCAGATTGACGGCTATATCTCCGCCGTAATAAGATCCCCATTCGCTGTCACAGCCTGTTTTGCAGACCTTTCCTTTTATCCGGCTCTCTCTGTCCGATTCACACCTGCCGTAAACCAAAGGTTCCCCGATAATCGTCACGCCTTCCTTTGAGGTGTTTGTGATTTCAAGATTCATTAAATAAATATTTCTTTTTTCTTCCTGCGTAAACTGTAAAGTCTGAGAACGGTCTCCGCTTAGCAACAGCCGGTGCGTACCCGAGGTATAATAGTGTCCGTAATCGCCGCTTTCCGTCAGATATAGGTTTCCCTTCAATTCCATGCACCCGGCGCACATACTGTCCATATTTCTGCTTCTACTGCTGTCATAATAGTCTCCGCCCACATACACATAATCTGCATCCTGCTTCATTTCCAAAACAGCGTTTGTATTGCCGAACTCATAGCTGCCGTCCTCTTTTCTGATCCGGTCCTGTCTGCGATAATCGCCGTTTACAATCAGCCGCCCGCCGTTTACCGCAATCGTCCCTCTCTCCTGAAGGAGGCTTCCTTCTACGGTCATGGTATGTCCGTTTAAATCAAGGGTCCCTCCTTTAACCAGAAATTTCCGGATACGGTCTCATCCTCCGTAAGGGTATATCCCACCGCCCCGCTGTCATTTCCCATCATTATCTCACAGTTATTTTGCAAAAGCCGCGTCCAGCCGATACCGTCGCCGATCACAACGCCTCCTTCGCTGTGATTGTCAAGCTCCAGCTGTCGGATTATGGCGCCGTCAACCGCTTCCAGATGCTGCGTATCGTCTCCGGACAAAATCATTCTGTGATTGCCCGCCGTCGCAAATCCCTTACCCAGAACGGCATCCCCCTGCAATTCCAGAACGCCGTCTGTCATCGGTACCTTGTTTTGGGGGCTCCAGATAAATTCGCCCGCTACGAGCATATAGTCATCCGGTCCGTCAAGCACGAGATAACCGCCAGAATCGGAATACCCCGCCGGTTCCTGCGGAATCAGCAAATGATAATCTCCGAAAACGGAAAGTTTGCCGTCGTTTATAACCACCGCTCCGCCCGTATGAAGGAAATCTCCGCATACATCCAGCCGGAAACCGTTTAAATCCAGACATCCGTTTTCCACCGTCAGATTCTGAACGGTCAGATCCTCCGTCAAAACAAAGCTTTCTTCTACGACCAGATCTTCCGGTTCCGCCGCCTCTGACGCGGTTTCCGGGGCTGTTCCTTCCGTCCGGAGTTCATTGACTGAAACCGCCTGTTCCTGTATCTTTGTTTGCGGCGGTGCCTGCGTCTTTGCCTGCACCCTGACACTTCCCGCATCCGCAAAAGCATAAAACGGCAGCATTGTCACAATCAAAACTCCCGCAACTCCTCTGTAAAATCTGTCTCTTTTTAACTTCTTTTGTATCTTTTTCATTCTGTTGTCCCCGCACTCTGAATCAATTCTTTTGTTCGCTAATCCTGTTTTTCCGTTTCCTGCTCCGGCGCCCGGCTTTTCCTTAAGCCCTTTCGTTTCGCGCGTTTCCTGCAATACAGGAAAACCGCCGCTATACCGCCTGCCGTCAGCGCCGCCAATACCCACCGGCGCGCGGAAGAATTTTCTTTACTATCTTCGTCGTCTGTACCGCTTATATCCGCTTCCTGACCCGTGCTTTCCATAGGAGCGCCCGCCCCGTCTTTTTCAAAAGCGGCTGCGTCCCCGGATTCCGCCCGGTTTCCCGCAGGCGCATCCTCTGTGGGGCTTCCTGCCGGAAAATCCTCCTCCGGCGGCACTTCGTCTGTCTGTCCGCTGTCGGACTGCACTCCGTCGGCATGCCCGCCGTCAGACGGCGCTCCATTTGCCTGTCCGCCGCCAGGTTGCTCTTTTGTCTGTCCTTCATCTGCCGTTTCCTCCTCAAACGGCTTTTCTCCCTGCGCCGTGCCGGTTGTCCCCGTCATATTCCCATTGGAATCATAAGTATAAGTCACGCTTTTGCCGTCTTCATAAACGACTCCCGTCACTCTTCCCAAACTGTCATATTCGTAGACAGCGCCATAAACAAAATGATTTTGTATCAGGAAAAAAAGTCCCGCCGCAACGAACGCGGTCATGGATATCAGATTCTTTTTGATGTGTCCCCTGCTCATAAGTACCCCCTCGAAACAATTGATAAAATCCATTATACTTGCGCCCCAGACAAAAGAAAAGCAAAAACGCACGAACGGCTGGTTTTCCGTATCGAACGTCATAAAACGCCGTCATCGGGCAAAAAATCACAAATAAAAAAGGAGCTGCCGCATTTATGGTTTTGTATTGATCACGGAAACACGCTTTGATCAATACAAAACTATAAATGCGGCAGCCCCTTCTTAAATCATTTTATGCCTTATACCTTTGAAAACCATAGTAGGTAAAAGGAACCGTCAGTGCCGTCAATGGAATATACAACAGAGGAAGCACCGTAAAGGGCGTATAAATCCGGCTTCCGATCTGATACAATGTATAACTGCTCAAAAAATCATAGCTCATAATTGTTCCGTGAGGGCAAAGCGAAAAGAAGATCTGCCAGAAGGGCTGCGTAACCGACTGCCCCGCAATCGCCGGTACCATAAGGATCAAAAACGACAGAATAATCGTTCCAAACGCCGTTTTTAATTTGGAAGACAAAAGCATAGTCAGACCGCTCATAGCCATACAGCCCAGATATCCCATCAGTAAAGTCAGAATCCAAGCCTGCTCCTGGGTAAGGGAATACAGCGACTTCCAAAGTTCCAATTGTATCATGGCGTCCTCTCCCGACGTCCCGTAGGCGAGCAATACGGCGGCATCGCCAATCAGAAGGAAGCCCCAGTAAAGGATTGTGGCAAGCATAAAACCTGCGGCAATCTTCATTTTGTTACCCGTTCTCTTTCCCAGACGGGTTGACAGATAGATGGCGTCAGCGCCCGTCTGGCATTCTACGGCAAAGTCCGAAGCAAGAACGACGCAGATCACAACGACGCTTGCCAAAAGCAACGACACATTCATCTCCTTTACCTTTTCCCATCCCCCTGCATATTCGTATTCATACGGCTGCTTCAGATTGAGCGCATGTTCTCTGATATACTCCCGTTTTTCCCCGCTAAATTGCGCCTGCACCTCTTCCCGGCTCAGCCATTCGTCATAAATCAGTTCCCGCCTGTGATAAAAGTCGTCCGCATCTGCAGGCGTCAGCCGGTTAATGGAAAAATAATCAAAATCCGAAAAACTGTCCCGGTAGGTATCATTGATCAAATCCCGCAAGTCGGAATAGCCCTGCTGTCTGGAATATCCCCTGTCATCCAGCCAGCCGTCCTGTGTCATATACTCCGGGTTCTGATACAGTTCATTATTTAAAGTGATTACCTTTGCCACGACCTCCTCCGTCACGTAACCGCTCCATTCTTTCTTTACCTCCCGCAGCTTTGCAATGGCAGGTATTCCGTTTATTTTTTCCCCATCCTCCCGGATGTAATAAGCGCTGTGAATATAGCCGATACACAAACCGACCGTCAGCAAAACCAATAAGCCGATCGCAGCGACGGAAGTTTTGCCGCGAATCATTTTCTTCATCTCATATTTTAAGATCGTCATCCCTGTGCGCCCTCCTCTCCGAAATAGTACAGATAAGCGTCTTCCAAAGACGGCGTCGTCGTTTTCGCATTAACCGCGGGTGCATCCTCCGCAATCAGCCTCATCATAACGCCTCCCTGCTCCGCCCTCCGGCTGCAAACGATATACCTTTCTTCCGCTTTCTCCGCTTCCTCCTGCGTCATCAGACACTTCCAGACTTTTCCGTGAATCTCCCGGGTCAGATCCTCCACCGTACCGGAAGTCCTGATTTTCCCGTCCTTCATAATCAGTATATTCCCGGCAATATTTTCCACGTCCGATACAATATGCGTCGACAGCAGGACAATCCTGTTTTCCGCCATTTCGCTGATCAGATTGCGAAACCGGATTCTTTCCTTCGGGTCCAGCCCCGCCGTCGGTTCGTCCAGTATCAGCACCTCCGGATCATTTAACATTGCCTGGGCGATTCCCAGCCGCCGTTTCATACCGCCCGAAAATGTCCTGATTTTTCTGTTTCTGACCTTTTCCAAAGCTACGGTTGCAAGCAGTTCCCTGGTTTTTGCCCTGGCGTAATTTTTTTTCATTCCCTTTAACGCCGCAATGTAGAGAAGATATTCTTCCGCCGTAAACTGCGGATAATAACCAAATTCCTGCGGCAGGTATCCCAGCACGCTCCGGTACTTTTCCTCTTCCTTGCACACAGGTGTTCCGTTATAGATAATTTCTCCCCGGGTCGGCGCAAGCAGCGTACAGATCATCCGCATCAACGTCGTTTTACCCGCTCCGTTTGCTCCCAGCAATCCGTAGACTCCCTGCTCCAGCTTCAGACTTACGTCCTCTACTGCATAAAAGTCTCCGAATTTTTTACTAACCTGCTTCATTTCCAGCATAATCCACCTCCAAAATATGACCTGTATTGTCCATAATTTTCTTCATCGCAAATCCGATAAAAATGCAGGAAACGCCGATTAAAACAATCCATAAAAACGTTTGTACCTTTTCGTAGATTTTCATATATCTCGCGCTCCAGAACATAACCGCCATCCATACCGCTCCCGCTGTCTCCGATAAATATTCCGTCCCGCTCTTTTGCACTGTCATAACGGTCAGGCAGACAAGCAGAGTAGAATTGTAAGGCACCAGAAAACGGATGACCAACTGTAACAAAGAAAAGTCCAGCCAATGACTCCCCATCAAAATCCAGACCGTCGCCATACACAGATCATACATGCCAAGCAGAAGAAACCGCGCCAGATAAGCCTTTTTTAATCCGAACCTGGTACACAGCTCCACATCCGTAGCATGAAATCTGATATTTTTATAAAACTCCGGCATTGAAGATAACACCAGCACCGGCGTCGCAACCGAAAGCATCTGATCCGTATGCTCCGCCCCGTTTACGGAAAAAAGAAACATGACGCAAACCATACACAAAAAGATTACCCCCTTGATCAGCCAGGTCTGCAAAGAGATAAAACGCATCTGCCCGAATACAAACTCTGCTCCGCCCGCTTCCTGCCTCTTTTGATTTTCCATGACAATCTTTTTAGATAGTGCAATGGTCTCTTCCAACTTCTGCGGTTTCATCATAAAAAGTCCTCCTTTCTCAGCACCGTTTTCAGGTTTTCCTTCGCCTCCTTCAGCCGATATTTGATATTCGACTGGCTCTGCCCCAGAATTTCGGCAATTTCCCTGATTTTTAACTCCTGAAAGTAATACAGCAAAACGACTTCCTTCTGTTCCTTCGGAAGTTTCTCCAAAGCGTCCTCTATACTGACCGCCTCCGCCAGCTCGTTACCGAAACGCGAGGCTTTTTCATCCTGCAGCCCTTTTTCGCATTCCTCCGGCGAAACGGAACGCGGCATTTTTTCCTGCTGTTCGTAATAGTTTTTGCACAAATTTCCAGCTATGACATACAATAAATTTTTTGCCCTGCCCCGATGCTCGTACCGGTCAAGAGCCTTAAAGAAATTCAAAAAAGTCTGCTGGGTCAGGTCTTCCGCCTGCATATAATCCCGAAGCTTTCTATAACAATAATTCAAAATCGCTTCATAATATTTTCTGACAAACTTTTCCACAGCCTCTTCCCTGCCGTTTTTAATCTGCAGCATCAGAAAGAAATCCTCGTCCACCGTATTACCTCCTCTCCTTTGTATTTTTTGGCGCTTCCTGCGCGCCCGGTCGAAAGCTTTCTAATCAGTATAACAGGCGACCGCATCAAAAAGTCAGGCGAACCGGAAGAAAATTCAATTTTGCCCCGCAGGTATTGGTGGAATCGGGCAAAATATATTATAATAATAGCAACAAAAAGCCTGCAAAGGAGGAAACAACGCTATGAAATTTGATTGGAAAGAAGACGGAAAAAGAATCCTGATCATTTGCCTTGCCTCTGTGGTCATGGCTGTCAATATTAAATCCTTTGTGCATACGGGCGGACTTTATCCCGGCGGCGCAACGGGACTTGCCCTGCTGATCCAGCGGATCGCCGAGCTGTTCTTTCATATTTCCGTCCCCTATACGCTCATCAATCTTGCTTTAAACGCGGTCCCGGTTTATATCGGTTTTAAACATATCGGCAAAAAATTCACCCTGTATTCCTGTCTGATGATTGTCTTAACCAGCGTGCTGACCGACCTGATCCCCGGCTATGTGATCACCTATGATATTTTACTGATCAGCATATTCGGCGGCATCATCAACGGCTGTGTGATCAGTCTCTGCCTTGCCATGAACGCCACAACGGGCGGCACGGACTTTATCGCCATCTTTTTATCCGAAAAAAAGGGCATTGATTCCTGGAACGTCGTACTCGGCTTCAACGTCATCATCCTCGGCGCCGCAGGTATCTTATTCGGCTGGAACAAAGCGCTTTACTCCATTATTTTCCAGTACGCTTCCACCCAGGTGCTTCACGCGCTTTACAAAAAATACCAGCAGCAAACCTTATTTGTGGTTACAAACCGTGCCAAAGAAGTCTACCGCGCCATCGCAGATATCAGCAACCACGGCGCTACTATCATAGAAGGCGAAGGCTCTTACGAACACCATGAACGCAAGATCGTCTATTCCGTCGTTTCCCGCGCCGAAAGCAAACCGATCATCCGCGCCGTTAAACAGGCTGATCCCCACGCCTTTATCAATGTCATGAAAACCGAACAGATTTCCGGCAGATTTTATCAAAAGCCGAATGAATAATTGAGAATTGTGCATACTGAATCTTAGAAAGGATGGTATGTAAAATGTCCAATCAGAAAAAAGAAAAGAATGTGTATGACGACGGAAATATTCCCGGCGTTGATCTGCCAAAGACAGAAAACAAAAAAGAAAGTTCTTCCGGTATTGTAGAACCTTTGCCGGAATCAACACGACCCAGAAAAGACGGACCGGGCGGAGAATAAATTTCTCCCCCGGTTTCATGATCCTTCCTGCACTCCTTCGTTCCAATACAGATCCACATACTCCTTTGCCTGTTCCGGTCCGACCTGCATTTTCACGACAATTTTTTCCCTTGTATCCTCTTTTGAAGCGCCAAACTCTTTACATGTCTCTATCAGCGCTTTCATACCGGCTATGATTCCCTTTTCAATCCCTTTTTCCCATGTAACTCCCTTCCGGCTTTGTGAAACAGCTTCTGTTTCCTTCAGCCAATTTTAATTTGTGTTTTGTGAAATATGGCTGAAACGCCGAAACCGGATTTACCGGTATATCGTCCCGAGCGGGACTGGGATTTTCACAAAAGGCTGCACTGATAAATGCAACAACCCTTTCTTTTTTCATTATAGAAATCCTCTTTGATTTTGTCAACCGTATTTAAATAATATTTTTATCTTTTTCCGTTTATGATTATTCTGTATAAAATCTGCGGATTTTACCGGAAATTGTGTTATAATGTTTTCATACTCAAAAAAGAATAAGGAGATTGGCGAAATGAGAGAATTTATAATTTCCACCGAAAGCAACTGCGATCTTCCCGCGGATTACGTAACAGAAAATAATATCTGCGTAATTCCGCATTATTATACGGTTGATGAGGAGGTTTACGGCGACGGCAGGGAATTATCCTGCAAAGAATTTTATGACGAAATGCGGAATTTGAAAAAAGTCGGAACCATGGCGAGCAATCCCGCTGTTATAGAAGAAAAATTTACGACCTACGCCAAAGAAGGCAAAGACATCTTACATATCAGTTTTTCTTCCGCACTGAGCGGCGGCTGCGGCAATATTCAAATGGCAGCGAAACAAATCATGGAAGAATATCCCGATATGCACATCATCGTCGTTGATACCCTTGCGGCGTCTTTAGGCGAAGCGCTGATGATCATGAAGGCTCTGGAACTGAAAAAAGCAGGCAAAAGTCTGGAAGAAACCGCTCAGAGCATTGAAGAACTGGTTCCCCACATCTGCACCTTATTTACCGTAGACGACTTAAATTATCTCTACCGGGGCGGACGTTTATCCAAGACAACCGCGGTCGTCGGAACGCTTGTCAATATCAAACCTATCCTTCGTATTGATGAAGAAGGCAGGCTGGTGGCGCTTTCCAAGACCCGGGGACGCAACAAATCCCTGCAGCTTATGACAAATATGATGGAAGAACATCTGGGAAGTTTCCGCGACCGGCAGATTACCATCGGCATCATCCACGGTGACTGTGAAGAGGACGCTTTGAATTTAAAAAAGATGATAGAAGAAAAATACGGTTATCATGATTTTTATATTCAGCCCATCGGTCCCAGCATCGGAGCTCATTCCGGTCCGGGCACGGTAGGTCTGATCTTCCTCGGCGATCATCGTTAAATACCGGCGGCTGCGCGCAAATCAATTTGGATTCGCGCGCAGCCGCCGCTCTTTTATCTTTTCAGCACCCCTTTTATGATATTTTCAAGCGCTGCATAAAACACTCCCGCGACGGGCCAGATGATCCATGATTTATGCCATACCCGCTGATCAAAATAAAAATTGACGCCCAGATAAATTGCAACAATGATACACCAGTAGGCTCCCGAGAAAAAAGAAATCTTCTGGTTGAATTTTTTATTCTCTTCCGTATAATCTCCCTCCTGCAGCAGCTTTTCATAACTGCCGTGAATCATACCGGACCATACAAAGAAATATACGCCGCAGGCAATCAGAAACAGTAATATTCCCACACAATAGACATACACCATATCCTCTGCATCTGCCGCCGCAGCAAGCAGCATCGGTATTACCCCCACGATACACAAGGCAACGCCCGTTGCAATGCTTTTTCTAAAAGTTGTTTCAAATGCTTCCTTTCTCTTTTCTACCGCTTCCCGTACTCCATACCCGATGGAAATCATTTCTTTTTCCAGATATTCGTATTGAGACAACTGCATACCGTTTAAAATAACAACCGTTGTTGCAATCGCCACCATCACCAATAAAACGGCAGTTCCCAAGCCTCCCGCCATATTTTCCGTCACGGATACTACCTTGTATTCCGACATCCCGCCCAATACGATCAGACAGATGGGCGATATCACATAAGAGGCAATCGCCAAAGCCATTCTTTTTGCGGTTTCTGCTGTTTTATCCATAAAAGCCGTCGCCTCTTCCATAGATACGCTTCGCGCCGGTTCCTCCGATATGTCCGCATTGCCGCCTTCGTCGCCTCCTGCAAAATCCGAGTCCTCTTCCGTATCTTCTTTTAATAAATAATCCGTACTGACCGCAAAGATATTGCTGATCTTAATAATTTTATCCAAATCCGGCACGGACTGCCCGCTTTCCCATTTGCTGACGGATTGTCTGGAAATATCCATTCTATCCGCGAGTTCCTCCTGGGACCATCCCTTTTGTTTCCTGAGTAGTGTTATTTTTTCCGCTAAAGTCATTCTCTATCTTCCCTTTCTCATATTCCTTTGCATATTTTATTTTTTTAGCATTCAAACGATATCGTTGCAAAAATCATAGCAAGAATCCCGGTTGACAACCAGCAAGTGCCCTAGGAAATTCGTCAACTGACAGTTGCATTTTCTCGTTTTTCTTATATGTCTATTATATATCACATGTTATGATTGATCTGTAAGATAAATAATGATATCATAAAAAGCGGGGAAAATAAATAGTCTGGATAGTCATAATAAGCATCGGAACAATCTATGGATTCAAATCTTACTCCAATAGGATGCTATCAAGCTGCCTTTAATTCTTATCTTCCCTACAATCTGCCATCCATGTGCATTTATCAATCTACAGGTTTAGAAAAGCATATTTTGAAAAGGCATCCGGAATGTATAAAGTACATCCGTAAAATTCCATCTATTATATCTCATCCCGATTACATCGGCATCAACCCTAATGAACCTATGACCAGCTTTGAACTGGTAAAAATTTTTCCCGATAATATTCAAATCGGAATCAAGCTGGATACTAAAAAAAATTACCTATATGTCGCAACGCTGCACAGTATAACAGCCGCAAAGCTAGAACGGAATGTATCCAGCGGAAGATTAAAAAAATTTGACAATTAAATTTGCATCCTTTATACTAACGATACATAAAATAAGAATCAATTGGATTGTAAAGGTCGGAAAGGCTCCCGACACACTCGAAAGAGTACCTGAGATGATGGATACGCCGCCCATCTTGCATTCTGATGATTAACCGAGTAGGAGCGTCCCTCCTACTCGATTTGTATACGCAAGCCATTTCTAACATTATTCATCCAAAAACCTCAACTGCCCCTCTTTCAAAGATTTTACCGTTCTTTTGACAATCCTGTCGCCATCTTCTACTTTTCCGCAAAGAAGCGGCGACGTCGAATCATATTGACTGTAGTTACTCTCTATGATCTTTGGACTGCCGTTTGCGTAACAATATTTACAGCCGTTTAAACAGGTATTATAGGCACCGATGTCGATGCTTTCCATGCACCCGCATTCCTTACGCTGGTTTTGATCCTTGGTCCCCATAACCCGGCATCCGATCAGGGATTCGATCAATTTAGGATCAATGCAGCGGTTATGACGGATGCCATATTGCTCTAAATCCATCGCCTCGGCACAGCTTCCGATCTCCATTCCGTTATCCGCCGCAATTTTGCCAAGTTTCCGTGCAAAGTCCGCCAGCGTTTCCGCTTCCGGCTCATAGGCATGCAGCGCTTCCAAACTCCTTTTATTTTTCGCATAGGTATCCACAAAGCTGATCACGCAACGTTCGGTATACCCGTTTAAGGCATTTGCGATCTGTCCGAAAGCATTCAAATGATATTCCGGCGTATACCGGTCCGTAAAAATAATCGGATCATATCTGAGAATCACTCTGTTTTTACCGATTTTCTCCGAAAGTTCCTTAAAAACAGGAAGCATTTCTTTCTTTTTGTGGGGCACGTTATATTCCATGTCCCTGCCGTATCCCGTCAACGTAAACTGAAAATAATACGGATATTCCTTTAACTCATCCAGCCGGTCAAGCATAGGCTTTGGATTTTTCGTCCAAAATACAATGCAGTCCACCGCCTCCGGCGAAAGGCTGATCTCACTGATCCGGTGTGCGTTCATGGGATTTCTCACATATACGAATCCCTCTTTTATCCGATTGAAAAACCAGTCCGAATAGTAATTCGGCACATCCGTCCTCCGGCTTACGCTGAGTATCATCTTTGAATCACCTCCAAAAATCTCTCGTCCTCTTTCATAAACGCCATCGTCTCATCGTTCTTAAGACAGGCGATCAGAGTTTTTTTCATTTTTTCCAAAGACGCCGTTTCCTGCTGTTTCGCCGCCATTTTTTGCGCCTTATCCATATCCTGCTCTTCCATGGCAAGCATAAAAATATTATGGAAAACCAGACTCAGGATCTGATAACCCGAAAACAGCAATTCTTCATAGGCACGATACGCCTCGTTTCGTTTTCCGGTCTTTTCGTATATTTGAGCCTGCCATATTTTCCGTTCCGGGTCCTGCTCTGCATAATAAGCCAAATATTTCTGCGCCTTTTCATATTCATCTTTTCTCATACAATATGCGGTCAGCAAAGCCGCCGCGCATCTTTTGACCTTTTGATCTTCGCTCTCCAACACGCGCTCATAGCAGTCCAAAATAAATTCATCGTATTTTTCGGATTGCGGCACGTCATTTACCAGACGCTGCGCGTCCACAAGCCCCGCCAAACTCCAAATCAGCATTTTACAGTCGGGGTAGGTCTCTATTTTTCCCCTGATCCATAAAAATGCTTCCTCATAGGTCCGCTCCGAAAACAGGCGGGTTGCCTCCTGCACTATTTCCCGTATCTCCTCATCCGAAGGCTCTTCCTCATAGCATAACAGCGTATCCAGCGAGATATGCAAAAGGCGCGCCAGCGGCGCAAGCATCATAATATCCGGGCACGAATTTCCGTTTTCCCACTTATTGACGGCGGGAGCCGTAACGCCCAGCCGGTTCGCCATCTCCTCCTGTGTCAGGTTTTGCTCTTTTCTGTATTTTCGTATTACCTGTCCTATCTGCATAAAAAAATCTCCTTTATCCTAATATGGATCAGCTGATATCCGATTCCATCATAGCAAATAAGGAGATCTCTTACAAATGAATACCTATTAACTAACCGGAAATAAAATTAACCGCCGGGAATATTCCGTTTCATTCACGGTCTTTTGCCCGGCGCCGCCGGATTCCGTTCTAATTTTCGTTCATTTTCGCCAGCTTTGCAGCCTGGTCCGCCGCGATCAGCGCATCCAGAATTTCCTGAATGTCCCCGTCCATAATTTTATCCAGCTTATAGAGCGTTAAGTTGATCCTGTGATCCGTCACGCGCCCCTGGGGAAAGTTGTAGGTACGGATCTTTTCGGAACGGTCCCCGGTGCCGATCTGACTGCGGCGAAGCTCCGCTTCCGCATCGTGCGCCTTCTGACATTCGATATCATAAAGCTTTGCACGAAGCAGGTTAAACGCCTTGGTCTTATTTTGCAGCTGGGATTTCTCCGTCTGGGAATATACCACGATCCCGGTGGGGAAGTGGGTCAAACGAACCGCGGAGTCCGTGGTATTTACGCACTGTCCTCCGTTTCCCGACGCACGCATGACGTCAATACGGATATCTTTTTCATCGATCTCCACTTCGATATCCTCCGCCTCGGGCATAACCGCCACGGAAATCGTGGAAGTATGGATACGTCCGCCGGATTCCGTCTCGGGCACGCGCTGTACCCGGTGTACGCCGCTTTCATATTTCAATACGGAATAAGCGCCCTGTCCGGTTACGGTAAAGGTCACGTTTTTCATACCGCCGATCCCGATTTCCTCGCACTCGGCAAGCTCTACCTTCCAATGCCTGCTCTCCGCATAATGCACGTACATACGGTAGATTTCAGCCGCAAACAAAGCCGCCTCGTCTCCGCCCGCGCCGGCGCGGATTTCCACGATGACGTTTCTCTCATCGTTGGGGTCTTTTGGAAGCAGCAGCACCTTTAATTTCTGCTCCAGCTCATCGATGGCTTTTTTTGCGTCGTTTAATTCTTCCTTTAACATTTCGCGCATATCTTCATCGGATTCCTCCTCCAGCATGGCAAGAGAATCCTCCGCGTCCTGATTGCGCTTTTTATATTCCCGATACGCCTCGACAATCGGCGCAAGGTCGCTTTGTTCCTTCATCAGCGCGCGAAATCTCTGAGGATCATTCGCCACGCCCGGCTCATTTAAAAGCCCCATCAATTCTTCATATCTTCCTATGAGATCTTCCAGTTTGTCAAACATTTCCATCCTCCAAAAAGGTTCCGAATACTACCCGATCCAGTCCCGCATAATCCTTCTTTACTTCACAATCCACAAATCCCGCGTCAGCCATCAGCCTTACGACCGCCTCCGCCTGATCATATCCGATTTCAAAAAACAACATGCCGCCCCGCGTCAGATACTTCCCGGCACAAGCAATAATCCTGCGGTAAAAAGATAAACCGTCCTCTCCGCCGTCCAAAGCCGCCATCGGCTCATGCACCGCCACCTCCGGCTCCAAAGTCGGGATCACATCCGTCGCAATGTAAGGGGGATTACTGACAATAATGTCAATTTTTTCATCCGTTTCCGGCTGATTAAGCGCTTCAAACAAATCTCCCTGTACAAAATGCACCTCGTCCCGAACAAAAGCGGCGTCGCCCATCCGGACCGACATTCCCTTCACCGCCAGGATATGTTCCGCGTTTTGCGCCGCAACCTGCAGCGCCGCTCCGGATAAATCCGTTCCCACGCCCGCGCAATGGTTGGAATACTGCAAAAGGCTGATCAGGATGCAGCCCGAACCGGTACACAGATCCAGAATACGCATCCCGTCATGGACATGGGGCATAACCTCTTCCACCAGAATTTCCGTATCCTGCCGCGGGATCAACACATCCTTGTTTACATAAAATTCCAATCCCATAAAGTCCTGACTGCCGGTAATATGCTGCAACGGTATGCGTTTTGCCCGTTTTTCTATCAAGTTGACATAATTTTCTTCCTGTGCTTCCGTCACGACAAGCTCCGGATGCGCTAACAGCGTATTCCGGTCCGTACCGCATACGGCTTCCAACAACAGCCTTGCGTCCGTCTTCGCCTCCGCAACTTTCGCTTCTTCCAGGCGCTTTATTCCCTTCAGATACACTTCCCGGTAATTCATGCTTCCTCTTCCAGTTCCTTAGAAATCTTCTCCGCTTCCTTCATGACCTGCGCCACATCGTCTACATCATAGCCAAAATTATCTTTAAAATACTGTTTCCAGTCGAAAACCGCCTCCACGGACGCAATTGCCACCTCTATCATATCGTCGTCGGGTTCTTTCGTCGTCAGCCTCTGCAAAAGCATCCCCGGCGCCGAGAGGATACGCACCAGAATATTTTCGCTCTTTCCCGCGAGCCTGATAATCTCATATGCAATGCCCGCAATGACGGGAATCAGCAAAATCCTCAATACAACGCGCCATACCGGGCTTTCCACACGGATAAAGAAAAACAAAACCGCGCTGACAAATACGACAAAAAGCAAAAAGCTGGTGCCGCATCTTCTGTGCTGTCTGGAGGATTTTCTTACGTTTTCCACATTTAATTCCCTGCCGCGCTCAATACAGTTGATACATTTATGCTCCGCGCCGTGGTACATATAAACCCTGCGGATATCCTTCATCAGGGAAATCGCTACGACATAAATCAGAAAAATCAGTATCCGGATCAACGCTTCCAGCAAAGCGAGCAAAGAATCGTTTCTCACATAGACCTTCAGCAGATCCGCAAGGAAATAAGGCAATACCATAAACAGAGCGATTGCTACGATCATGGACAAGGCGACGGTCAAAAAGCTGAATACCGCTTCACTGTTGCCGTCGGACACTTTATTGACCGCTTTATCCGCCTTTGTTTCTTCCTTTTCTTCATCTTCATAAAAGGACGCCGAGTAATTCAGGCACCTTGTTCCAAGCACCAGCGAGTCATAAAAATTGAAAACGCCGCGGACAAAGGGCAGGTTAAAAAATTTGTTGTTCCCTGCGCTTGCTTTGTATTCATCCAACTTGACTTCAATCTTTCCGTCGGGTTTTCTGACTGCAACCGCATATTTTTCTTTATTTTTCATCATCACGCCTTCCAGAACCGCCTGTCCGCCGATCCCGCAATAGCGCTTTGTTGTCTTTTCCGCCATAGACGACCTCCGAATATAAAACAAGGTTGAGATATGAAATCTCAACCTTTTTCATCAAATCATTATTGAACGCCGTATTTCTTATTGAACTTATCAATACGTCCACGAGCCTGCGCTGCTTTCTGCTGACCTGTGTAGAACGAATGGCATTTGGAACAGATTTCAACGTGGATATCTTCTTTTGTTGAACCGGTTACGAATGTGTTGCCACAGTTACAGGTTACAGTCGCCTGATAATAATTAGGATGGATTCCTTCTTTCATGATTTTCACCTCTCTATATTAAATATCAATCTTATTTTTCACAAACAGCTTAATTAGCATAGCATAATTTTTATGCTCATGCAACTGTTTTTTTAGAAAAACTTGATTTTTTGTACCATATCCACAAATTCCCTGTTGGTTCTGGTACGAACGAACATATCGAGGATCTTTTCAACCGCTTCCTCCGGTTTCAGACCGTTCAGCGCTTTTCGCATAATGTTAATCGCCTGAAGCTCCTCTTCACTTAATAAGAGGTCTTCTCTCCTGGTGCCGGATTTGGGAATATCGATTGCCGGGAATACGCGCTTCTCGGAAAGCTTTCTGTCAAGCACCATTTCCATGTTGCCGGTTCCCTTAAACTCTTCATAAACCACATCGTCCATCTTGCTGCCCGTTTCCACCAAAGCCGTCGCGAGGATCGTCAGGCTGCCGCCCTCTCTCATATTTCTCGCCGCGCCGAAAAACCGCTTGGGCATATGGAGCGCCGCGGGGTCCAGACCGCCGGATAAAGTCCTGCCGCTGGGCGGTACCGTTAAGTTGTAAGCCCTTGTCAGACGGGTAATGCTGTCAAGCAGGATCATAACGTCCTTTTTATGCTCCACCAGGCGCTTCGCGCGCTCGATAACCATTTCCGATACTCTCTTATGATGCTCGGGAAGCTCATCAAAGGTGGAATAAATGACTTCTACGTTCGGTCCCTCGATCGCTTCTCTGATATCGGTTACCTCTTCAGGTCTTTCATCGATCAGAAGAATAATCAGGTGCATGTCCGGATTATTTTTCTTAATGGATTTTGCAACCTCTTTTAATAAGGTAGTCTTACCTGCCTTGGGCGGAGATACGATCATACCGCGCTGTCCCTTTCCCACAGGGCTCATCAGATCCATAATCCGCATTGCCACGCTTGCGCCCGGCGTCTCAAGTTTTAATCTTTCATCAGGAAAAATAGGCGTCATATCTTCAAAATTGTATCGTTTCGCCGCCTCAGAAGGATGATAGCCGTTAATTTTCTTTACATATAATAATGCGGAAAATTTTTCGTTCTGCGTCTTGACCCTCGTATTTCCCTCAATGATATCTCCGGTCTTTAAATTAAATTTGCGGATCTGGCTCGGCGCCACATAAACATCGTTTTCGCCGGGCAGATAATTCGCGCTGCGGATAAAGCCAAAACCGTCCGGCATAACCTCCAAAATTCCCTTTGCCGTTTCTCCGCTGTCCAAATTGTCGCTCAGCTTCTCGGGGCTGATCTTGCTTCTTTCATCCTCTTCAAGCATCGCTTCCACCACTTCGGATTTTTTCATGGCAGAAACACCTTTGATTCCTCTTGCCTTTGCGATTTCCTTTAAATCGGTCAAAGCCAGTGATTCATACTTTTCTCTCATCATAACTCTCCTTAAATGCTATTCATCAATCATTCTTTATCATAAATGTCCTTTGGGAATTCACTTTTAGAATATTCAGTGCATGACTTGTTTGAATAAGTATACAACAAGTTTTTGTTTTCGTAAAGATTTTTCCTTCATCTTTTTGTCTCCTGCCGCCTCTTTTTATTTCTTCTTTTTATTTCTTCTTTTTGTTTCTTCCGCAACCTGCCGCCTCTTTTGCGAGTGTTATAAACAACATGACAACAAACAATATTTCACGATATGGAGGAATGATTTATGAAAATGAAAAAACTTGGCGCGATCCTTCTGACGGCGGCTTTATCCCTTGGCATACTGACCGGCTGCACCTCGGTTTCCGCCGTTACCGACAACAGCGTATACGACGTGGACGTCAAAAAAGACATGGTTCCCTGCTATCTGAACAATACAACCATGTATCTTTATGAGGACATTCTGACTGCAAAGGACGTCAGAGGATTCGGAGACTCTTATACGCTCGAATTGTTCGACGGAGATTCCTTTGTCCTTTTGTGCAATCTGTATAAAACAGCACTGTCCGATACAGAGGCGAAAACGGCGCACAACTGTCTGAACGATTACTTTGCAAAGACGGCGGTCGGACTCGACCTGAGCAAGATATCGGGCAACTATATGATATTTGAGGATACCAGCCCGGTCAGCGGAAAGAAAACCGATTTTTATAAAATTGTGTTTGACGGCGTAAAGATTACCGTCGATCAAACCGACCTGGAAGGGTCCGTCGCCCTGTTATCCTATGACGATATCTGCGTTGCCTGTATCATCGGCTCCACAGACAAAGGTTTCTCGGAATCCGAGATTTCCAACATGATGAAATCCGTAGCCTTCTATGAGAGCCCGGAATTTTCCACCGGAACAGACGCCAAACCATCCTATGAAGTGCCGGACGGGCTGAATATCGCCGCATCCGAACCTGACAATGAGGAAGTCCCCAAGGAAGAAACCGCTGATAAAGAAGCCCCTGACGCGCCCGACGTACAAGACGAGGACGATGATTTTGATATCGGCGACGATTTCGGTACGGACGATGATCTCGACCTGAACAGCTTTACCGCCACGGCAACCAAGGTATCCGCGGAGGATATCGGGACAACCTCTATTACCGTCAATAAAACTGTGATTTCTCTTCCATGCACCTTTCAGGAGCTGTCGGACCTCGGATGGATTCCGGATACTTACGGCGATTATGAAGTAGAGGAAGACAGTCTTGAAGTGGTTGATTTTACCTTGGACGACGGCAGCATAGTCTCCGTATGCTTTGCCAATAATGAAGGCAAACCTCTGCCGCTGTCTTCCTGCCCCGCGGAAAGCTTCATTGTTGACCGGTCTTCCGTAAGCAGGGCTGCGACTGTGATTGTGGGCAACAGCATCATACTCGGCGAAACAACGGCAAAAGATATTATATTGGCTGCCGGCGAGCCTGATTATACATACGGCGACCTCGATTACGCTTCCATTTCCTATAATAAGGGAACCGACGATGATTACCGGAGTATTTCCTTCGATTTTGAAAACCAGATTCTGACCTCCGTCAACATTTATTACTCGGTTCATTAAGGGCTCCGGGCTTGCAAAATAAAACCGTTTCCTTTATGATTATAAATAGTGTAATTCCACACATATTGATAAAGAAAAGAGGAACCGATTATGACAGTAAATGAAAAGGCATTACAGCTTCACAAGGAATGGAACGGGAAATTGGAAACCGTATCCAAAACGCCCGTAAAATCAAGAGAAGATTTATCAATCGCTTATACGCCGGGCGTTGCGGAGCCCTGCAAGGTCATTGCAAAAGATCCGGAAGCCGCTTATACATACACGATGAAAGCAAATACCGTAGCCGTCGTATCCGACGGAAGCGCAGTTTTGGGACTCGGCAATATCGGTCCGTTAGCCGCAATGCCGGTTATGGAAGGAAAAGCCGTTTTATTCAAAGAATTCGGCGGCGTCAACGCTGTTCCGATTTGTCTGGATACCCAGGATACGGAAGAAATCATCAAGACCGTTACCTATCTGGCTCCCGCTTTCGGCGGCATCAATCTGGAGGACATCAGCGCGCCCCGCTGTTTTGAAATCGAAGAAAGATTAAAGGCTTCCTTAAATATTCCCGTATTCCACGACGACCAGCACGGAACGGCAATCGTCGTTTTGGCGGGCATTATCAACGGTCTAAAAGTAGTCGGGAAACGGAAAGAGGACTGCAAAGTTGTCGTAAACGGCGCAGGCAGCGCGGGCATAGCCATAACGAAGCTGCTTTTAACCTACGGTTTTTGCAACGTGATCCTCTGCGACAAGGTCGGCATCGTCAGCAAAGAGACGGAGGGTCTCAACTGGATGCAGCAGAAAATGACGGAGGTTACCAATCCCAACAACGAAACCGGCACGCTTGCCGACGCTTTAAAGGGCGCGGATATCTTTGTAGGCGTTTCCGCTCCCAATATCGTAACGCCTGAAATGGTTGCTTCCATGAACCGGGATTCCATTTTATTCGCTATGGCAAATCCCGTTCCCGAAATTATGCCCGATGCGGCAAAAGCCGCAGGCGCAAGAGTCGTCGGTACGGGCAGAAGCGATTTTCCCAACCAGGTCAACAACGTCGTCGCTTTCCCCGGCATCTTTAAAGGCGCCCTGGAAGGTCGCGCAACCCAGATTACGGAAGAAATGAAGCTTGCTGCGGCTCTCGCCATCGCCGGTCTTGTTCCCGATGATGAATTAAACGAGGACAACATCATGCCCGAGGCGTTTAACCCCAAGGTTGCCGAGGTTGTTGCCGAAGCGGTAAAATCACATATTTCCTGACGGAATGCAACGGCATTTTGACTATGGAACCGACTATGAGACAGGATTGGAACGGAAAGCCATATTATTCCCTTGATTGTTATTGCAAGGAAACCTTTGGCGAGAAAATCTATAAAATTGCATTGGACGGCGGATTTACCTGCCCCAACAGGGACGGAACCATCGGCTACGGAGGCTGTATCTTTTGCAGCCGCGGCGGAAGCGGCGAATTTGCAGCGGATATTCATGAAGACATCCAAAAGGGACTTTCCCTTTTTGGCGATAAGAAAACAGGCGATAAATTTATCGCCTATTTTCAAGCCTATACGGGAACCTATGACAAACCGGAACGGCTTTATTCGCTCTACTTTGCCGCCCTCTCCCACGAAAAAATCATCGGCATTTCCGTCGCTACCCGACCGGACTGTCTGGGTGAAGAAGTGTTGGAGGTTTTCAAAAAGCTGCAGCGGGAGTTTCCCCATAAATTGATCTGGATCGAGCTTGGCTTACAAACCATCCACCCCGATACCGCCGCCTATATCCGCCGCGGTTATGAACTCCCGGTTTTTGAAACGGCAGTAAAACAACTGAAGGCATTGAATATTCCCGTTATCGTCCATACGATTCTGGGACTTCCCGGCGAAGATGAGAAACGGATTCTGGAAACTATTGATTATGTAAACCAGATAAAGCCTTTCGGAATTAAATTACAGTTGTTACACATCCTAAAAGATACGGATCTTGCCGCGGATTATGAAAAAGGTCTGGTTCCGGTTTATACCAAAGACGAGTATCTGCGGATACTGCTCTCCTGTATAACCCGTCTGAATCCCAATATTGTCATCCACCGCATTACCGGCGACGGTCCGAAGGACCTGCTGATCGCTCCGACCTGGAGCCTGAACAAGCGCGACGTGCTAAACAGCTTTCACAAACTTTGCAGGGAAACAGGCTCTTTTCAGGGGAAATATTTTTCCTCCCGGCACTTGCAAAACTGATTATTCAAAAATTAAAACGAGGTTTAACTATGACGCAGGAACCTATGACGCTCTATAAATTGATTGTATTATATATGCTCGACCGCGTATCCTTTCCCCTTACCAGGGCGCAGATCGATAATTTCATTTTGGAGAAAGAGTATACCAATTATCTGACCCTCCAGCAGGCGATCGGAGAGCTGTCCGAAATCCATTTGATCTCCGAAAAGACCGTTCACAACCGCACACATCTTATGTTAACCGAAGAAGGACGTTCTACCCTTGATTTTTTCCGCAATCAGATCCCTGCGGCAATCAAGCAGGATATCAACGCCTATTTCAAGGAAAATGCTTTAGAGCTCCGCAACGAAACTTCCGTGACCGGACAGTATTACAAAACCACAAGCGGCAGCTACCAGACCGTTTTATCCGCTACCGAACGCGGAGAAACCCTTGTGGAGCTGAAGCTGACCGTACCGGACGAAAAAACAGCCTCCGGCATCTGTGACCACTGGCAGAAAAAAAACGAGGAAATCTACGGAATGCTGGTAAAAGAATTATTCTAAGACAACTTATGACACGAACAAACACATACGAACGCTTTTTGACATAATCAAGTCTGAAGCCCAAAAAACTAAGAGAACGAAAGAAAGCCGAAGGAAGGCAAAAGAATCAAAAAAGTTGCCGTCGGAACGGAGATTTGTATCTGTCAAAGGAAACCTTTATAAAAACGCCGGTACTTAATCCGCATATTTTGCGGATTTATGTACTGCTGCGTTTTCATAGAGCGAAAGCGTGTTTCCTTTGACAGATACAAATCTCCACCTCCGCCGCCTATTTTTTGATTCTTTTACCTTTCCATGATCCTGCTTAACAGTCTCATCTTATAATTTCTTATTTTAGCCGCATATTTACTGGTCATGATGACACCTACGATCATCATGCCAAAGGTTATCCCTAAGCACAGCCCGCCCAGAAAATTATCTGCATGGTCCGTAAAAAAGAGGATCATATACACAGTTGCCGCTATCACGCCTCCAATGAACAGCAAATTCATTCGCTTTGTTACTTTCATTTTGTCCTCGTTACTGTATTCAGCAACCTTTAATACTGTTTCTTCCAAATCCTTATCCATTTTCTCGCCTTTCCTTTCTCCATCTAACAATTCCCGCAGCTCAATGTCATAATAATCCGCCATTTCAATCAGAATATCCAGATCCGGCAAATTATTTCCTGTCTCCCACCTCGAGACAGTCCTTCTGGTTACGTGAAACTGCTCTGCAAACTGTTCCTGCGTAAGCCCCTGCTCTTTACGAAGTCCTTTGATAAAACTTCCGATTTTCATTTGATTCATGGTTTTCAAACCTCCTTTACAGGAACATCATATCTTACAAAACCTCAAATTTACAGGACACAAAGCGAGCAATGTCTCTGTAAATACAAATGGGACAAATCCTGTCCGGCTAAACCGTTAAGATTTCATCCAGACACCTTCCGTCAGCATCCGGTAAAGTAACACCTATTATTTTTGCCAAAGTAGGTCCTTCGTCATAGAGGCACATAGAAGGGATTTCTACGCCTTCCCTGACGCCGTAGCCAAAGGTCATAAAGAAGGTTTCATAATTCGGTTTGTCGGGCAGGTAGCCGTGGGTGCCGCGCATCTTTCCTTTTTTCATTTCGGAAACCGGCTCTGTCAGCGTATGGAAAGCGTCCAAATAAAAAACAGGCGCTTTTGCTTCTATTAAATAGACACAGGTGTCATCCGCTCCCAGCTCTCCCGCTTCTTTTCCCGTAAATATGCGGTCTATTCCGTAAACGGGATCTTCCCTGCACTTTTCCAACAATGCCGTCAGTTTTTGAAACGCTTCCTCCGTCGGCTTCTTTTTGGGATTTTCATAAATATAAGTACAGCCGTCGCAGTTTTTGGATACATAAATATAATCCGTTATTTTATCTCCCTTTACCTGCAAAAAGCCTTCCTGCTTTAACAGATAATTGAAATAAACCACCCGCTCCGTCTGAAGCTGACAGTGATCTCCAAGTATAACAACCGTTGTTTTATCCATGTCCCCGGTTGCTTCCAGCATTTCCATCAATTCTCCCAGGCGCTTATCATGTCTTTGCAGCGCCTCGGTTACCTTGGGATGCTCCACGCCGTAAATATGCCTGTTGGTGTCCACATCCGTAAAGTGAATCATCATCATATCCGGATTGTAATGCTCCATCGTATATAGCGCGCTTGCATGGACAAAATGATCGAGCGCCGGCTGGCGGACGCCGTCTCTTAAATGTCCGAATTTTCTGTTTAAAGTCAGCTCATATGCCGCGCTTCCGTTTTTCGCGGATACCATGATCTGGTTCTGCCACGGTCTGTTGGCGAATACCTCCGGCAGATTGTAGGTAACGCGGCTTTTTGCCGTCACGGGCCAGAGAAGGGAGGCGACCCTCCACCCCCTTTTTAACGCCTCGTCATAGAGGGTCGTCCCCTTTACGAACCGCCTCTGCCACATCCAGTCCGGATCGGGTCGCTCCGGCTGCAGTCTGGTGTTATTGATCACGCCGTGATGAACCGGCTTTTTCCCGGTTACGACGGACACGTGCGCCGGATAGGTCAGTGACGGATAGACGCTTTGCACATGGGCGCATTTTGCGGAGCGCTCCCAGAGCTTTTGAAAGTGCGGCAGGGTACAAAGATAGGGAAGATCCCTCTCTCCTACCGCGTCCAGAGATATCATAATCAGTCGCTGTCCGCCGTTTTTTTTATTCTTTTTCATCATGACCGTTGTCCTTTCCGCCGGGCTGCTGTCCAGGCTGTTGACCGGGCTGTTGCTCAGGCTGTTGTCCGTCCTGCTTTGCCGCGCTTTCCTTCAGGCGTTTCATATGCTCTTTGACTTTTTTCTCATACCCGTTATCCGTCGGGCGGTAAAATTCTTTTCCGTTTAATTCATAAGGTAAATATTGCTGTTTCACGTAATGATTCTCAAAGTCATGGGCGTATAAATAACCGATGCCGTGCCCAAGCTTTGACGCTCCTTTATAATGTGCATCCTGTAAATGTGCGGGAATCGGCAGATTACCGCTTTGCTCCACTTCGGCGATCGCCTCGTCCACCGCCAGATAAGAGGCGTTGCTTTTGGGAGCGCACGCCACATAAGCCGCCGCTTCCGCCAGAATAATGCGGGATTCCGGCATTCCGATCCGCTCTACCGCCTGCGCCGCGCTGACCGCCACCGTCAGGGCATTCGGGTCTGCCATCCCCACGTCCTCCGCCGCGCAGATCATGATCCTGCGGGCAATAAAGGTCAGGCTTTCGCCTGCATATAACATTCGCGCCAGATAGTACAGCGCCGCGTCGGGGTCCGATCCCCTCATGCTTTTAATAAACGCTGAAATCGTATCATAATGATTGTCGCCTGTTTTATCATAACGCACAACTCTCTTTTGGATACATTCGCCAGCCACCTCGAGAGTGATATGAATTTTGCCGTCCTCGCTGCGCTCCGTGGTCAATATTCCAAGCTCTATGGCGTTTAACGCATGTCTCGCGTCTCCGCCGGAAATTTCGGCAAGGAACTCGGCGGCGTCATCATCAATGACCGCCTGATAAGCTCCCATACCTTTCTTTTCATCATAGACGGCGCGGTGAATCAGCGTCAGAATATCGCTTTTATCGAGAGGCTTTAATTCAAATACCACAGAACGGGAAATCAGCGCGCTGTTGACCTCAAAATAGGGATTTTCCGTCGTGGCGCCGATCAGCACCACCGTCCCGTCCTCCACAAAGGGCAGAAGATAATCCTGCTGCCCCTTATTAAAACGGTGAATTTCGTCTACAAAAAGGATCGTCTTTTTCCCGTACATTCCGTAGGTGTCCTTCGCCCTTGCCACAACCTCTTCCATATCCTTTTTTCCCGCCACGGTAGCGTTGATCTGGGTAAACTCCGCGCTGGTAGTATTGGCAATGACCTTGGCAAGCGTCGTCTTCCCGGTTCCGGGCGGTCCGTAAAAAATAACGCTGCCCAGCTTGTCCGCCTTGATGGCGCGATAGAGCAGCTTATCCTTCCCGATAATATGCTGTTGTCCCACCACCTCGTCCAGCGTCATCGGGCGAAGGCGCGCCGCCAGCGGCGATTCCTTTTCCATTTTGTTTTCTCTCATATAATCAAATAAATTCATATCCATAGCTTTTTTCCTTTTCTTTCCTGCTAAAAATCCCATGAAAATAATAACATTTTATTTCCCTTTCGTCACTATCTTTCCTTGCTGCCTGAAGCTTTTACCCGGTACTTTTTGCCAGGGACTTTTTCCCAGAACCTTTATTTTACCGCAGGCACATGATAAAAAATACAAAATAGGAACAAAAACGCAAAAAAGCGTCAAAAAGCCGCCTATGACTAGGCATATTTTCCCATCTATGCTATAATAAAAAGCAATAGGCGGGCGAATCGGTTCTGTCCGCCGGGATTTAAGAACAATATTTCTAAGGGGTGTCTTATTATGCGGAAATTCTTTGACAAATTCCACAACATCAAAAAGAAAATTATCTTTTTTGTTATGGCGGTATCCATTTTTCTTGCGGTCTGTCTGACAACGGTCATGTCCGTCAGCAGCATCCGCGCCACAAATAATGTCATGCTTGATAACATGCAGGTCACGGCGCGCATTGCCGCCCAGAACATCAGTTCCAACCTGCATCTTCTGACGGAACGGATGTACAACCTTTCCAACGAGGAAGTCCTGACCTCCTCTTCGGACGACGCCCAAAAACAGGCTGTTTTGGATGAAGCCAAACTGCAGATTGAATTTGTCTGGCTGTCCGCCTATGACCTTTCCGGGCAAAAGCTCTACGGAGACGACATGGCGCCCGAGTCCATCGCCGACACCAAATATTACGACTATCTGACCCAGACCGGCAATCTGGTTATCGGAGAACCCTTCTATGATCAGGATGTGCTGCAGCTTTGCGTGGGCGCGCCGATCAAATCCGACGGAGAAACTACGGGTTATCTGATCGGAAGCTATAAATACGATCTTTTAAACGACGTTCTCAGTATGCTGATTCTCGGAGACACCGGAAGCGCCTGCATTTTAAATGAAGAGGGCGTGATCGTCGGCGACCGCGATACCCAAAACGTCATTGACGGGAACAATATTTACGACATGTATCCCGCTTCCAAAAACGAAAAGGTCTATGAGAAAATCCTCTCTTACCAGACCGGCTCCGCTATGATGAAGCTCGGACACACTGCCACTTACGCGGGATACGCTCCCATTCTGGGCACCAACTGGGCATTGCTTGTCCATGCGCCCCAGCGGGAATTTATGGGTTCGGTCATTTTATCGATCGTGATTTCCGTTTTACTTTGTATCGTGCTGTTGGTTACCGCGGCGGTATTCATTATCCCTGTCGCAGAAAAAATTTCCGTTTCTCTTTCCGCAGTGGCGAAGCGCTTACAGGCTCTTGCGGAAGGTAACCTGACGGAGGAAGTCGTCCTCTCCGACACCATTGACGAAACCGCTTTGCTGACCGGTTCCTTATCCAAGACCATCGTCAGTCTAAATAACTATATTCAGAATATCCAAACCTGTCTCGGCTCTCTTGCGGACGGCGACTATACCATAGACATTCCCGATAACTTCCGCGGAGATTTCTCTTCCATCCGGGAATCTCTCTGCCACATTACCGATTCCTTAAACAGGACGATGCTGCAGATGAACCAGTCCTCCATAGAGGTAAACAAAAACTCCAGCGAAGTGTCCGAATATGCAAAACAGCTCCACGACGGTTCCCTGAACCAGTCGGTTCTTCTGGAACAATTGGAAAAGAGCATGGAAGGGATTACCGCTTCGATTGAAAAGAATAAAGACAATGTGCTGCAGATCGAACAATGCTCCGAAAACGCAAGCGAAAAAACCGCTCTCGGAGACAGCAATATGCAGAGTATGCTGGATACCATGAACGAAATCCATTCGGCGGTAGACGAAATCTTCCGGATCAGCCAGTTGATCGAAGATATTTCCAGTCAGACCAACCTGCTTTCCTTAAACGCTTCCATCGAAGCGGCAAGGGCGGGAGAAGCCGGCAAGGGCTTCGCCGTTGTAGCTGCGGAAATCGGACATCTGTCCCAGCAGACCACCGACGCCCTTTCGCAGACCGTGGAAATTATCCAGAAATCCGCAGATATTATCCAGAGAGGACTGGATACGGCAAGCCAGACCGCAAAAGCATTCCAGGAAATTCAGGAGGTTACGGAGCAATACCGGGTTATTTCCTCCAAGCTTGCCGATACCGTATCGGAACAGACATCCGCCGTATCCTATGTCAACGGACAACTGGTATCCTTAAAAAATATTGCCGATGAAAACCGCGGTCTTGCGGAAGATACGGATAAAATAGCCGCCGGCTCGCTGGAACAATCCGAAAGCCTGCGGGAATATGTGGCTCAGGTAAAGATCAAAGAGACTGTATAAGGGGAGGAAAATCAGATGAAAAAATATTTTTGTATCGCATTGTTAGCCGTTGCACTTCTTTTGAGCGGCTGCGGCTCAAATTCCAAAATGAAGGACGGCTTTTATACGGCGGAAATGTCCGATTATTCTTTCGGCTGGAAAGAATATCTGTGCATTATGGTAAAAGACAATCAGATCGTCTACGCGGAATTTAACGCCAAAGATCCCAGCGGCTATATCAAAGCATGGGATAACGCCTATATGCAGAATATGGCGCCCGTATCAGGTACCTACCCCAATGAATATACCAGATATTATGTTTCCCAGTTGATTGAAACGCAGGACAGCACTTCTGTGGATACTTTAACCGGCGCCACTTCATCGGGCAACAATTTTGCCAAACTCGCCGTAGCGGTTGTGGATCAGGCTGTTGCCGGAGATCCCACCACGATTGTCGTGGAATCGGACCCCGACGCCGAATAACCTTCAGTCTAGCAGGATTTCATCCACGGTTACAAATTCATAACCTTCTTTTTGCAGCTCGTCAATAATGGTAAATGCCGCCGTAACGCTTGTTTTGTACTGGTCGTGCATCAATATAATGCCGTTTTCCCTCGCCTTTGCCACAACCCTCTGCACCACGGTTGCGGCATCCGGCGTGCACCAGTCCAAAGGATCAATATTCCACAAAACACAGATCATTCCGGTCTCGCTTTCGATCAGGTCCCCGCATTGTCCGAAGGGCGGTCTGATAAACTGCGGATATTGCCCGGATACTTCCTCAATCAATTCATTGGCGGATACCACTTCCGTTTCTATCAGATTCTCATCCGCATGTTCCAGACTGACATGATGAAACGTATGATTGCCGATCAAATGTCCGTCCTTTGCGATTTCCTCTACAATCTCCGGATAATTTTCCACAGCGCTTCCCATGAGAAAAAACGTAACCTTTACCCCGCGCTCCTTCAATCCCTCTAACAGCATGGGTGTATAAACCGGATGGGGTCCGTCGTCAAAGGTCAGGGCGATTTTTTTGGGCTCCGCTTTTTCCTGCGTCTGCATAGCCGCCGTTTCCTGCAGTCCGTCCGGCTCCGTTTTCTGTGCGCCGTCAGCTAACCAGAGGCAACACAGCAACAGCAAATATGCGGCGATCAACCCGCTTGCAAGCATTTTTGACCACTTACTCCTGTTTTCCATAGATCCCTCTGAAAGTCGGTTATTATTCAATATATGTCCGGGATTTACAAAAATTCCACCCGGAAAATCCTCGCGCTAAAAGGCGGCAGATCCACGACAGCGCGCGCGGGCTTGCCGTTAAACGCTTCCGCGTAAGTATGATAATTGTCGTCCTCCGGCTTTGTGCGCCCTCCGTAACACTCCCAGTCGCTGTTTAACAATTCTTTGAGCTTCGCGCCCTCCCAGATACCGAAGGTAAAATCCTTCCAGAACTGGTCGGACAGATTCAGGGCAACCACAATGATCTTCCCGCCGCCTTTTCTGGCATACACGTAAGTGGAAAACTGATCCGCATGAACCTCCAGCCATTCAAAGCAATCGGGATTATACTCTCCTTCATAAAGCGCCGGTTCCATTTCGTATAGTTTACATAACTTTATGTAATATTGGTGGAAGGCGTCGTGAAAAGGATAGGTAAGCAAATCCCAGTCCTGTTCTCTCGATTCGTCCCATTCCCGGAATTGCCCGATCTCATTGCCCATAAAGTTCAGCTTTTTACCGGGATGGGTATAAAAATACGCATAAAAAGCCTTGATCTGCCTGCACTTATCCTCGTACTGTCCCCACATCTTCTGGATGATGGTCGCCTTGCCATGCACGACCTCGTCGTGGGACAAAGCAAGCAAAAACAGTTCCGAATAAAAATACTGCATGGAAAAACTCAGCTCATAATAATGCGCCGGTCTGTGCACGGGCTCCAGTTTAAAATATTCCAGCGTATCATTCATAAACCCCATATCCCACTTATAATCAAAGCCCAGCCCCTGATAAGCGACCGGAGCCGTAACCTTTAAAAAATCCGTGGAATCCTCCGCAATTAGGATGCACTCGCGCATCCGCTCATGCAGACCTTTATTCATCCTTTTGATAAAATTAACCGCACAGGTGTTGACGCCTCTGTCAGGATTGCCCTGCCAGTAAATGATCCGGCTGATGGCGTCCATGCGGAGCCCGTCAAAATGGAACTCTTTTAACCAGTAGTAAGCGCAGGACTGCAAAAAGCTCGCCACTTCTCCCCTTGCATGATTAAAATTGTAGGTTCCCCATTCACTGTGCGCCACGTCGCTGTTTGGAAATTCATATAAAGCCGTGCCGTCAAATTTGCCAAGCCCATAACTGTCCGTTGCAAAATGCACCGGAACGAAATCCAGAATGACGCCGATTCCGTTCTGATGGCACAGATCAATCAGCTTCTTTAACTGATCCGGCGACCCGTACCGGGACGTGGGCGCATAAAAACCCGTGTTCTGATAGCCCCAGGAGCAATCCGCCGGATGCTCGCTAAGGGGCAGAAATTCCAGATATTGGAATCCGTTTTCCTTTAAATAGGCGATCAGCTCCTCTGCAATCTCATCATAACCGAGATAGGAAGCGGATACGTCCTCGGCTTCCTTCCGTTTTTTCTGGCGGAAGGAAGCCGGATAAAACTCATAAATATTCATGGGGCGGTTATAATTCTTATCCCGTTTCTGTTCCATCCACGCCTGATCGTGAAATTCATAAGCATTCAGATCGGTAATAATCGAAGCCCAATTCGGACGCAGCTCCATGGCAAAACCATAGGGGTCGCAATGCTCCACCCGCTCGCCGTTTTTTGTATAAACCACATATTTATACATCTGCCCGGGCTTTGCCCCCTCGATATAAGCGTAAAAAACGCCCTTTAGCTCACAGGGGTACATATGGTATTCCTGCCAGCCTGAAAAATCCCCTTCCAGCTTTACATCCCGCGCGTTGGGCGCATAAACCCGGAATGTCACGCCGTTTCCCTCCGGATGTGCGCCAAAATACGTATAAGCATCAAAAGCTTTCCCCTGATAAAACTCTGCGCCGTTCATGATAACCTCCCATTGACGGATATCCCTGCTTTCGGATTCCGTTCCTTCCATACTCATTGATAGACACTTGTCTATTTCTATGTTACAATGTTCCCGCATACCTTTCAATCGACGATTGCATAGGTTTTTAACGTTTTATAGACTTTTAGCCCATTTATGTCTATTTTTAACTGTTTTTCAGGAATACTGCAGGAGGACTTTTCATATGAATAATGACAGACGTGTCAAAAGGACAAGAAACGCGATTCAATCCTCATTTTCAAAACTGATTTTAGAAAAAGAGCTCAACAAAATAACCGTAAAAGAATTGTGCGAGCTTGCCGATATCAACAAAAGCACCTTTTATCTGCATTATAGGGATATTTATGATCTGGCGGAGCAATATAAACAGAACCTTGCACAAAAAATTTGCAATATCGTGCTGGAATATGAAATCAAAGACCTGATTGCAAAAGCGCCCGAAATCTGGGAACGGGTATTAAAACTCTGCCTGGACGACGAAACAACGCCCTTTTCCCTGCATGATACCGCCTTCCATTTTATGACGGAGGCAATCAGCACGCAGGTGCTGGACGCTGTTTTACAAAAGCTCTCCGATTCCGTTACGGATCATGACGAAGAAAAGCTGTACCGCTACCGGATCTTTACAACCTTTGTCATTACGGGCTTTTTGGGCGTTCTCGGCTCCTTTGATACCCGGGAGCTCATCAACCGCAAGGCGATGGAACAGATTTCTCATGGTCTTACATATGGTTTGAATCTAGGTTGATATAGTTTACATAACTATCAGTAAACATCGCTTCTTCCGCCAGGTTAATCGCTTTTAAGGCGAGCGGAAACGACCTGTCTTTATGTGTCAAAATCCGGTATCCGTAAACTGCCGCGCCGGACAAAGCGGCATTTCCGCAGGAAACCGTTTTCTGCTCCAGCTCTTTCGGAAGCAGACCGATCCGAACCGCAGCGCGCACATCCAGATAATATCCGAATCCGCCGGCAAGATAGACGCGGCTGATCTGATTCGCCCTGAGGTTCCTCTTTGCCAACAGCACTTCAATCCCGCCTCTGACCGCTGCCTTGGCAAGCTGGAGGTTTCGTATCTGCTGTTGGGAAATGTGCATTCTGCCGTTTTCCACGGACACATCGACGCCCTTCTCAAAATGAGCGTCATCCAAAGTCCCCGTCTCATCCAGGATTCCGTCGTCTAACAGCTTTGCCAGGACCGCAATCATATCGCTGCCGAAAAATCCCGTGCCCGCATCCCCGTCAAAAGCCGGTCCTGCCGCCGTCGCGCAGCAAATCCCTGTTTTTTCGCCATACAGCACCAGCTCCGCATTGGTGCCAAGATCAATAAAAAGACAGTTTCCGCCGTCCGCAGGCACGCCGCTGCTCGGCTTCAATACGCTACCCGCAGGCACGCCGCCGTCCGAGCCGTCCATGCGCTCTCTGCTTTCTTCCCATGCCGTCCAATACAGTCCCGCCGTGATATCGCCGCCCACAAATGCAGAAATGCCGGGCATGATATAGGTTTTCAATCCGCCGATTGTTGTCACGATCTCATCAAGCGTTTCCGGAACGAAGGGCGCCCGGCTCAACCCCGTCACGTCATATCCCATCAGCAGATGCACCATTGTCGTGTTCGCTGCAATGACCATAAAATCAACCGGATACTCCGCTCCCCGGGTCAACTGTGCGATTCCCTCTGTCAACTGCTTTCTGATCAGCCGCGCAAGCTCTTTTCCGTTTCCATTAAGGGCGGCTTCCATTCTGCTGAGCACGTCCGCCCCATAAGCTCTTTGGGCATTGACGCCTTTATATACCGCCGCAGCCCTGCCGTCACGTTTTTGCCTCAGTTCCATAACCACGGTAGTCGTACCGATATCCGCCGCAATAAAATATCCCGTTTGAGGATTTTCCCAGCAAATTTCCCTCTTACCCCTTACCGCGTCCGGTCCTTTTCCCTGCGGGAGCACGATTTCACAGTTTTCGGTCAGCCTGACCGCGCACGCCAGCCTGACGCCGCGGCGCAGATCCTCCGGCGTCAGGCTCCTCCTTTCCGCCGGCTGCGGAAGGGGCGCCCCCTTTAAAAATCTTACCCGGCACTTTCCGCAAATTCCCTTTTGATTACAGGGTGTTTCTATCAAAATTCCGGCTTTTTGACATAACAAAAGTAAGCTTTCTCCTTTCTCAAAAGAAAGCTTACTTTCAATTTCTTCATTTTCCCTTTTGATAACCGCCTGCATTTGGGACATTTTCTCACGATCCTTGTTTATACGAACTGATGATTCTCTTCGTTATAAACATACCCGATCTTCGCAAGTTTATCAAGTAGGGACTGTTTTTCCACGTCCTCGCCTTCACACAGATCGTCCAGCGATCCATAAAAATCTCTCAGTTTCATGTTTACATAACTCAAAAGCATAACCGGATCTTTCGGCATCATAAGGTTACCTCTCATTTTTAGTATCCGTTACGGAAGAATTGATCAAAGAGATCACCGGGATCTGTATAGGACTGTCCGGAATTTTGCTGTTGCTGTCCGCTCTGTCCGCTGTCTTCCGTATTGTTGTTTATTCCCAGCGTGACGGTGACGGTCTGTTCCTGATATCCGCCGTCTACATCCGCTCTCTGAATCGTAAGCTCTACGGTTTCTCCGGCTTCGTAGTATTGCAGGGTATTCTTTAATTCATTGTAATCGGAAATGGCGATTCCGTCAAATTTTGTAATGATATCGCCCTTTTGCAGTCCCGCCTGCTCCGCCGCGCCGCCTTCCGTAGCCGCCAGCACATAGACGCCCTGCGGGATATTGTACATCTCCGAAATTTCCGTGGAAACATTCTGACAGGAAATACCCAGATATCCCTGTTCGTCCTCGTCAACCAGATCCCTTGTCTCTCTTAACATCAGCTCTTCCAAAATCGGCTTTGCCGTTGAAATCGGGATCGCATATCCCATGCCTTCTACCGTTGTAGATGCAAATTTTGAAGAGTTAATACCGATTACCTCGCCATTCATATTCAGAAGCGCGCCGCCGCTGTTGCCGGGATTGATCGCCGCATCGGTCTGGATCAGACTCGCCGTAATTCCGTCGATCGTAACCTCTCTGTCCTTTGCACTGACAATACCTGTTGTCACACTCTGTCCGTATCCTAACGCATTTCCGATGGCGATTACCTGATCGCCCACGCTGACTTCATCGGAATCTCCCAATTTAGCAATGCTGATCGAGGATTTGATCTCGTCGCTTAAATCTTCCAGTCTGACCGCAACAATCGCAAGATCGTTGTCCGCGTCGGTTCCTTTTATTCTTGCCGCTACGACCTTTTCCTCGTCGTCGCCGAAGCATACCGACAATTCATTGGAACCGCTGACCACATGGTTGTTGGTGGCAATCAACAGCTCATTTTCATTCTGACCGATAATAATACCGCTTCCGACGCTGGTCCCTTCATACTCCCTGATGCCGAACATGCTGACAACCTCTTCCACGCCCGTATTGGTAATGGAAACAATGGAGGGCATCGTCGCATCTACAATATCCGCAATCGACATAGCGCCTGTGGACTGGGATACATTTGTGGCGGAAGAATCGGGAATCTGCGTTTCTTTAATGACTGTTTCGCTGTTCTCCTCCACCGCAGTTTCGCCTAAAGCCGCAGACGCCACCGCGCTGACCGTCTCATCGATGCCCGCCGCCTTGACAACGCCGACAAACACCAGCGCCGCCGCAAGCCCGAAGGCAACTCCCGAAGCTAACATCTGAAAGCTCTTTTTCAGGAAAGGATGGGATTTGTGCTTTCCCGGTTTTTTCTCCTTTCCGCTGCCTTCCGACGCAGGATTTCTATAAGGTGCAGCGCCGTAATAATCTGCGGAACTGTTATAATTGTTCTGATAGTTATTATCTGTGTACATAACCAAAACCTCTCTTCCTCATTTATTTTATACTCATAGGATAAGAATGATTTGTTATGGAAATATGTTGCTTTTGTGAAAAATTTGTGTTTTTCTCACCGGCGTCATCGCTTCTTTGCGACAAGGCTGTCATTTTCCACATCGATCACAATTTCATCGCCCGTCTCCACCTCGTCGGCAAGGATCAGTTTCGCCGCCGCAGTCTCCACATATTTCTGAATATAACGTTTTAACGGTCTTGCGCCGTAAACCGGATCATAACCGTTTTCCACAATATATGCCTTTGCCTCGTCGGTACAGCTTAGACGCAGCTCTTTATCCGAAAGACGGTGATTGAGGTCTTCCAGGATTAAATCAATGATACCGCCGATGTTATCCTTTGTCAGAGGCTTAAAGAGAATGGTTTCGTCCAGACGGTTCAAAAATTCCGGTCTGAAATGAGCGCGCAGCTCGTTCATAACCATATTTTCCGCCTCGGGAGAAATCTCGCCGTTTTCATCAATGCCATCCAGCAGATACTGCGCTCCGATATTGGAGGTCATGATCAGAATGGTATTTTTAAAATCTACGGTCCGACCAAGGGAATCCGTAATCCGCCCGTCGTCCAATACCTGTAACAGGACGTTAAACACATCGGGGTGCGCCTTTTCCACTTCATCAAAAAGCACGACGGAATAAGGTTTTCTTCTGACAGCCTCGGTCAACTGTCCGCCTTCCTCATATCCCACATATCCGGGAGGCGCTCCGATCAGTCTGGATACGGAATATTTCTCCATATATTCGCTCATATCGATACGCACCATATTGGATTCATCGTCAAACAACGCCTGCGCCAGCGTTTTTGCAAGCTCCGTCTTGCCGACGCCGGTAGGTCCTAAGAAAAGGAAGGAGCCGATGGGCTTGCTTGGATCCTTGATGCCCGCTTTGGAACGCATAATCGCTTCCGACACCTTGGTTACCCCTTCGTCCTGTCCGATGACCCGTTTATGCAGCTCGTCGTCCAAATGCAGCGTCTTGTTTCTTTCGCTTTCCGTCAGCTTCGCCACCGGGATTCCCGTCCATCTGGAAATAATCTTGGCGATTTCGTCCTCGTCCACGCTTTCGTGTACCAGGCTTCTGTCGCTTTCCTTGACCTTTTGTTCCTCCAGCTCCAATTGTTTTTTCATCGCCGGCAGTTTGCCGTAGCTAAGCTCTGCGGCTTTCTCCAGATTTCCTTCTCTTGTGGCGATCTGGATCTCATTATTGACGCTTTCAATCTCCTCGCGGAGCTTTTGCAGTTTTTCCACGCTGTTTTTTTCATTTTCCCAGGTAGCTTTCTGTCCCGCAAAGGTTTCCTTTAATTCGGCAAGCTCTTTTTGCAGATTTTCCAGACGCTCCTTTGAAATATGATCGTCTTCTTTTTTGAGCGCCGCCTCTTCGATTTCCATCTGCATGATCCGGCGGTTTAATTCGTCCAGCTCGGTAGGCATGGAATCCAGTTCCGTTTTAATCAGCGCGCACGCTTCATCCACCAGATCGATCGCTTTATCGGGCAGGAAACGGTCCGTAATATAACGGTTGGAAAGCACCGCCGCGCTTACCAGCGCGTTATCCAAAATCTTAACGCCATGGAATACTTCATAACGTTCTTTCAGTCCACGAAGAATGGAAATGGTATCTTCCACCGTGGGCTCATCCACCGTAACCGGCTGGAAACGGCGTTCCAACGCCTGGTCTTTTTCAATATACTGTCTGTATTCATCCAACGTTGTCGCACCGATGCAGTGCAGCTCGCCTCTTGCCAGCATAGGCTTTAACATATTGCCCGCGTCCAGCGCGCCGTCCGTCTTGCCTGCTCCCACAATCGTATGCAGTTCGTCGATAAACAAAATAATCTGTCCGTCGCTGTTTTTCACATCGTCCAATACAGCCTTCAGACGTTCTTCAAATTCGCCGCGGTATTTGGCTCCCGCTACCAGCGCTCCCATATCCAGGGCAAAAATCTTTTTATCCTTCAGGCTCTGGGGCACGTCTCCTCTGACAATACGCTGGGCAAGCCCTTCCACAACCGCAGTTTTCCCTACGCCGGGTTCCCCGATTAAGACCGGGTTATTTTTGGTCTTTCTGGAAAGAATCCGGATCACGTTACGGATCTCGTTATCCCTGCCGATAACCGGGTCCAGTTTCTGGTTCTTCGCCTTTTCCACCAGATCCTCCCCGTATTTTGCAAGGGTATCGTAGGTCGCCTCGGGGTTATCGCTGGTTACCCTTTGATTTCCCCTGACCGTCGATAACGCCTGCAGGAAACGTTCTCTCGTAATGCCGTACTCCTTCATCATCTCTTTTATCGCCGGATTGGGATATTTTAACAGGGATAAAAACAAATGCTCCACGGAAACATATTCGTCTCCCATCGCCTTTGCCTCATCCTCGGCGGAAACAAGCGCCTTATTCAACGCCTGCCCCATATATACCTGTCCGCCCTGGACCTTGACGCGCTTATTTAACAATTCTTTTGCATAGTTTACAAAATGGTCCGTCTGAATCTCCATCTTCTCAATCAGCTTTAAGATCAGACTGTCTTCTATGGAAAGAAGGGATACTAACAGGTGCTCCTGCTCAATCTCCTGATTTCCATATTCATAAGCAAGTTTTTCACAGCCGTTAATGGCTTCTATTGATTTTTGTGTAAATTTTGAAATGTTCATGACTCAAGCACCCCTTTCTGTGCAATCAAATGGTTGGAAATAATCAAGAGTTGCGGAATGGTAAACCGGACGAAAGCCCGGAAATCTTTTATTTTTTGGGCATTCTGTCTTTCATTATTTCCGTTTTTCTTTGATTATTTCATGTTCTGTTATTGTTATAGCACGAAAAATTAGCACTCGCAAGAGTAGAGTGCTAATAATTTTATAAAATATTTGTAAACTGTTATTGCTATGAAAAATCATTTTGATTTTAAGGACTTAATGACCTTTGGTCTTTTCCTTTTGGCATTGCTTACATTCGTTTTTGCGTATTGTAAGTAGCTATACATAGAAAGACCACCCCAAAACTTTGACCGAGCGAAGGGTGGAATTTCTATTTTCATTCTTATAGGTCAACCCACCTTGGGCGGTTGTTCCTTTTATGTTTTTAATATAGCATATTTATTTATGCTTTGCAAGCTATATCAGTCAGTTTCTTTTACAAGTCCAAGCAAAAACTCGCCAATTCCTCTGATTTTCTGATATCCTCCTGACTTTTCCCTCCTACGGTAGTGTAAAATTTGCATTTCGGCGCAAGTTCCATTGCTTCTTTGTAATTCTGATAATTCATAATGAAAGCCTCCTTGAAATTATCGTTTGTTGCTCTGCCCTCGCTTCGCTCTTCAAAGCCTGCTTTTATTGCCGGAAGGTTCCTCCCACGCCGGCATCCTTCCACGAGGTGACTCCCCGCTCTTCCTTTCTCCAATAATCCTTTTCATAGCTGTCCCAGATCACATTCTCATACTGTATGACCGTTTCCTCTCCTTTAGGCGGAATCGTATAATTTACCGTTATAATTCCGTTATCCCACTTTATGATGGATGACACTTGATAGCCTTCTGCTTCAATTTCCGCCGCCATATCAAAACCGCAGGATTGCTTCAGCAAAGATCCGGGAATTTCCTCTCCCTGACATTTTTCAAATTCGTTAGACGTCCAGCCATATTTATAAAAGCAGGGTTTGTAGGTATGCCCTGACCAAAGCTCCTTTTCCGGATCGTAATAATGATCCTCCTCATTCATCCAGATTGCCAAAACCTCTCCATAGTAGGAATCACAGGTAAGCTCTCCCATTCCTGACACCGGACTTTCTGCGGGCTGCCCGTTTTCCACAGTCCATATTTCACTTTTCACATTTTCAGGGGATTCCACGTTATTAAGATATACATATCCCCTTCCTCTTCCAAGGCTCATTTTTCCGTCTATGAGACAATAATCCCCTTCTGCCAGCCGCACACAGGAATCTGTTCCTACAAACCAAAGAGAACCGGTGTACAGGCTTTCGTTTTCATCCCCTTCACATTGTCCTAAAAAGGCAAATGCTTCATACGTCCCATCACGGTCCAGATCATCATATTCAAACCTGAGAATTTCATCCTCTTTTGCGCCTGACATTACAAGCAATCTGTTCTGCAATGCCGCCTTTTGACCAAGAATCAGGTCTTCCAAAGCATTCGTTAAAGCTTTGTCCATGTCCGCATTCAGGATCGGGCAGCTTTTATCATAGGTTACGCTTTTTCTATTTTCACCATATCCCGTTTCGCTGCTAAAATCCCAGCGCTGACTAGAGCTTTGCAGTTTGGTTTTCTCTGCACAACTAGGATAAGTGCGATCGGAATGCAGACTATTATTATGATCATTCGCTTTATTATTTTCATATTGTTTCCTCTCTTCTTCCCACTATTTTTTATAAATATATTTCTTTCATTTTTCCTCTCAACTAGTTATACCTGAATTCTATTTCAGTGTTTTCAATATCATAAAATGTCTCCTGATAGGTATTTCCATCTATCTCAAATAGAACCTCTGCATTCCATGCATCTTTCTCTTTATAAATGTTAATTCTGATATCCATCACATATATTTCCCACCAATTTGACTTAAAAACAAGTATTTGGGGATTTATATTAAGTTCCTCATAGTTTACGTCAAAGGAATACTGATACAAACCGTGATGTGACCCTGCACTTTTAAATTTTAAACCGGATTCCGTATCACGAAGGGACAGTTTTTCATAACTTTCTTCTCCGCCTATATATTTGCATTCCAAGTCATTCAGCAGGTATTCTTCACCATTTATGGTGATAGAAATTTCTCCTCTCATCCTGTTGATATTGGAGAAAATGATCAGAAAAATAACTGCTAAAAAAACAGCTCCATACACACAGCGGAATATTATAGTGATTCTTTTTTTCATAAATTCCTCCAATCCTATTCATACAGTGTTGTTGTATCCACATCTGAAATCCTTACCGATATCACTATCAGGTCTTCCTCCGAGTCTGCACCAAAGTTATAACCAACTGACACTTCTTTTTCATAATCTTCAATCAGCCACCGGTCTCCCGGCAAGCCCATAAAACATATTGTCGGTTCTCCCCAGGCAGCTATCAACTCCTCCCAACTTAATCCTTTCAGACATTCTGTTGCCTCCTCATCGGACATCGTTGCCACATCCTTTAATTGGGGAATATTGCTCACTTCTGCTGTTTCCTCAACCATGATCTCTCCTCCGTTACAGCTGATCACAGCAATTTTTTCACACTTTGATGCCAGCCTGTTATCTACTACAGACTGGTTAAACTCAAATTCTGCAGTATAAACATCGATGCCATCTTTACTTGGCACCAGACACAGAGGCATATCTCCATGATCCTCCATGGTAAATTCCGTGTTCTCTTCGGTCGCCGTATCAAAACATCCCACTCCCGGATATGCCATGCCGGAACCGGCAACAAAAGTATAATATAACTCATTGTATCCATCCCCGTTTAAATCTCCTGCAGCAAGATAAGTAATGCCCTCAAATCCGCTCCAGCTTTCAAGCTCATATACATTACCGTCATATAACAAAAAGCCGGCACGGGATTTTTCAAACTTAAACACTTCAAATCCAAAACGTTCGGACAAACTATCCCATGTCACATTATAGCAAATATCATCTTCATAACCGGTATCATATTCTCCAAGAAGTTTTAAGAATTTGTCAACATTCCGATCCGATGCTGTCAGCGACGATATATACACATCATAGATACTGAATACCTCCTTAGCCATAAGAGAATCCGAGCCCTGCGCCTCGAGTTCTAAAGGCGAATAATAAAAAACCACAACTTTTTCCCCATAATATCCGGTCCAATAATTTGACATCAAGCCGTATGTATAAACGCCCGACGGTTCTCCCCAGGCAGCTATCAACTCCTCCCGACTTAATCCTTTCAGGCATTCTGTTGCCTCCTCATCGGACATCGTTGCCATTTCTTCTAACGTAGGAATATTGCTTGTATTTTTATTTGCACAGCCGGCTGTCACTGTGCACATTATCAGCATGAATGTCATACAAATCATTCTTATAAGCATTTTTCCCGCTTTCATTGCTTCCCTCCAAATGAAGTCTTTTTAACGCTTATAAAATATACTGTATAAATTTAAAATAAGTTTCATTTTTTTCGGAAAGCGACAAAAAATGCAGCCCCAAAATGAGACTGCATTCTTTTCCTATTTTACTTTCTTTACTCTATACAATTTGTTGTATAGACATTTCCCTGGGTATCTGAAATAAAAAACACATGCAGCAATTTTGCATCTTCTTCTATATTCTCCATGGTAACGGACAAATCCCCTTCCAGGTTAAAACCTTCAAATACACTTGACTGCATTTTCCATTCTTCAAAGGGCAGCACCTTGCCGTTATCATCAAAGGTTATCTGCCGGATATAGGCAAAGGGATTGATTTTCGTTCCCTGCTCTAATTCACAGGATATTCTTCCCGGAATCATATCCATACTTGTCCCTTCGTAAATACCGGTAATCACGCCGTCGGGATGCTCTTCATCCACTCTGATATAAACGGTTGCCCAGCCGGATTGATCTTTTGTATCCTGATCCCCGTCTTTAGCGGCATAGGACAGATACAGTCCGATTCCATATGTTGCATATGCCTCATTGCGCTCTAATTCCGTTGCGGAACAACTGACACGATGTCCGGCATCGTCGCATAACAGAAAACGTCTTTCATCCGCAGTCGCTTGCAGGGTACAGCCTTCGTCCAAAACCGTATCAGAAGAATCCATCCACATAATGTAACAGCCGTCCTGCCATTCTTCCACACTTTCCCAGGTGCTGAACGTTGCATGAGCATAGTGCTCTGCCTGCTCCGGTGTAAGTGAAATGGAATAGGTATTTTCCCCCTCTTTTACAGGTACTGTTTCCGCCATATTCCAGTTTGTCATACGTTCCCCTGTCAGCGTTTCTGTAAATTCTTTTAAAAATTCCACATAGGTATCGCTGAATCCGATCTGACTGTACTCCTCCAGCCATTTTGAAGCATCCTCTTTATTATGATACGGAAAATAAATCGCCACTCCATGGGCGTCTGCCACGTTGGTTTCCTGACATACTACCATTTGGGAAACCGCCTCCCGAAGCGCAGCCGCCTCTTTGGGATATCGTTCCTCAAATTGCTCTGCAAGATTATATAAATCCACAATATCATAGTTCACGGAAGTATCCGTTCTTCCGAATGCTTTTGCCTTATCCCGTTCCTTTGCCAGCGTGGAATAGCTTCCGTCTTTTAAATCAGGCTCTGCATTATGAATAAAGGCTTCCAGCCTGTCTATTACCCGCTCTGTCTGTGACAGTTCCATACAGGCAATGGTAAATTCGGGCTCATAATACTCCGATGAAGCATAGGATTCTCCATAAGCCTTTACAATTTCTTCCCCTGCTGCCTCTCCGGAAAAATCCGTGCCTTCACTGATCTTTTTTAAAAAGCTGTAATCCCATCCGGCTTCCGATGTCATTCCTTCCGACGCCACAAGATAATCCGCATATGGCGCACAGGTATTTGCCACCTCGATCATTCCCATAAGGCATGCGTCAAAACCGATCCATTCCAGCTTTTTTCCTTCCCCGTTCATTCCGGTATTTGCAAATGCTTCATTCAGTTCGTATAGCGTCAGCATATCATAAGAATGATTTTCATCCCCGCCGTAACCTATGACCGCTCCGCCGCCATGATCCCATAAGATCATACTGTAGGAGTCCGCCTGATATTGCTCATAAACATAATCCATAAACGCCGTTATCGTGGCAGGATCAGTCATATTATCCATATCTAATGTATTTACTTTACTCAGATCGCCGTTAGCATGAGCCTCAAATACGGCGCATTCATCTGCGGATATTGCATCATTCCACCAGAAAGCAGCGCCTCCGGTACAGATAACGATCTGTAAATGTTCCTCATCAAATCCGCTTTCCTGAATTTCCCTTATGTCCGCACTGGCAAGCCCCCGCTCAGATTCCAGATCTGACCCCACCATATAAAGCATGATCACCTGTTTCTGATTCTTTGATGATTCAGCCGCCGGGCTTTGCTTTTTCCAAAATAGAAACAACAGCAGGAATGCCGCGCATATTATGGGAATAAAAATCCATATTTTTCTTTGTATGTGCTTATTTTTATAATCTGTGTTTTTCATTTTACCGCACCAAACTTAAAACCGGTCAGCATATCTGTGTTTCCACATTTCCCTTTACCCATTGCCTTATGACTCAAAACAGTTCCTCCAGCAGCTTTTCAAACTGTTTCTTAGACATGTCATTGCAGATCAGATAATATTCCACATCTTTCTGACAAAAAGCTGCCAGCAGCTGTTTGTTCTGTACATTTTCACCAACATAAACCGTTGTACCGTTTATCTCTGTTCCCTCTCCCGCAAAAAGTTCCTCCGGAATTTCCAGACCGCTTTTTGAAGTCTTTAATATTACAACACTGCCTTCGTCTTCCGGATACAGATAAAAAGTTCCTTCATCCGCAAGAATGCTCCGGCTTTCCTCATCATATTTTACATATATTTTGGAAGCGACCGGTTCATATTCCGACGGCAGTTTCATCAACTCCGTTCCCAGATATTCCTCGTATTCCTGCAGGTCTATTTCTTCTATATTTATTTCCGATAGTCTGTCCCGAAACATGATGTCGGAAACCTGATTATAGGTAAACCGGGACGGCACGGATATGCCTATATAAATTATCAGACATGCCGCAAAACACGCGGCTGCGGCTGCAACAGCAGCAATCCTTCTTTTTACCTTCCGCCCATGCAGCTTTTTATGATCTTCGGGTAAAGACATTTGATCAACGGCAGGATTCGCTTCATGAATGGATTGTATCGTCTGTTCAATCAGTTCCTGCGGAGCATGTTGAGCATTTACCCTGTCTCTATATTCTTTCATCAAAACGAACTCCTTTCAGTTTCTGGCTTAACAGCTTTCTCGCCCTGACAAGCCGGGTCTTGACGGTAGCTTCTTTTTTGCCCAGGATTTCTGCAATTTCCTTTATGGACAATTCCTCATAATAATACAGATGTATTACCTGCCGGTATTTATCCGGCAAAGACCTTACCATATCATATACTTTTGCATATTCCTTTTCTTCCTGATGTTCGTTTGCAAATCCTGACATATCAAGGGAAACCTGACGCCGTTTCCATGCCGATGTGGTCAGGGTTTTGCTCTGATTGATCGTTACCCGGATTAACCATGCTTTTAGGTGTTCTTCGCTCTGAATACTCTCTTTATAGCGAAAAAGTTTCAAAAAAACTTCCTGAAAAACATCTTCCGCATCGGAATGATTTTTTACGTTTAAAAGGGCAAGACGATACACCATATCGGCATACCGCCTTACCGCTTCATCTATATCAAATTCAAACGGATGATTTTCTTTCATAGGTTCCTCGTATTGTAAGATTACCGAAATTGTGATGACTCTATTAGAAATGTATCATACCGATAAACCGGAAGTTGCTTCCTCTCTAAAGTATTGACACATCTTTTTTCTTTACTCCCACAGCCATCTCATACTGCGCCCGGTGTCGGTCTAACGTCAGTTGCTTATCATAGCGGATCACGCCGTGATTATCATAGGGATCGTTAAAATAATACCCTTCCTCGTCATAGCCCACAAGCAGCATACAGTGTTCGTTGGATATCCAGGTAAAGGTTTCCCCGGTTTCAAACAGCCGCCACTTTGGTCCCGTTACCGGTTCTCTCATATCGATGCACGCCCAGAATACTACGGGCATACCCCGGTCGATATAATTGCGAAGCAAAGTCTCCATATCGGTTCCCGTCTCATCGATTACCTCGTATCCGCCGCCCAGCGCCTTTTTAAGCGCACGGCAGATAACAGGAGCATAGCAGCCGAAGGAGGCTTCGTCGTAAGGGCTGCCGCAGAAATATTTTTTCGGGTCCGGTCCGTACAACACGCCGTCCCGCTCTTCAAAGCTTCTTTTCTCCAGATAATTTTCTATAAATTCATCCGCCGAAATGTCATATCCGAGATACCGTAGCAGCATGGCGCAGGTCACGCTTTCACATCCGGTAGGGTACTTTATGCTCTGATCCATATAGGGCGCGTCAATCCTTACCATTCCCCGTTACCTTCGCTTCTTTTCTCTTTTGCAGATTTTTCATACAGGTCAATACCGCAAGCAGCAGAATCAGGCTGATTCCCAATACGACCCACCAGATCCTGACAACGCCTGCAATCAAATATCCCACTACGCATACCGCCGCCACGACCATAGCATACTGCATCTGCGTGGACACATGGTTGATATGATTGCTCTGGGCGCCCGCAGACGACATAACCGTCGTATCGGAGATCGGAGATACATGGTCCCCGCAGACCGCTCCCGCAAGAACCGCAGATACGGCAATAATCATCATTTCCAGATTGTCAGCCGAGGAGAACATCGCTACCACAATCGGCACCAGAATCGCAAAGGTTCCCCAGCTTGTTCCGGTAGAAAAGGCAAGGAAAACCGCAACGACAAACATAATCGCCGGTACCACAACGCTTGCCGCCGCGTGGCTGCCCACAACGCCTTCCACAAACGCACCGATCCCCAAAGCGTCGCCTACGCCCTTTAAGGACCATGCAAAAATCAAAATGGCAACCGCGGGTATCATCAGCTTAAAGCCTTCCACAAAGCTGTCCATAAATCCCTTAAACGTGACAACCTTGCGGGGCAGATATAAAACAAGCATAAACAGCACCGTAATCATCGTCGCGAAGATCAGACTGGTTTCGGCATCGCATCCCGCAAACGCGGTAACGATATCCGTCGCCCCTCCCAGAAAACCGGTATAAATCATAGCGCCCACTGCAGAAACGATCAGCACGGCAACCGGCAGCACCAGATCCATAACATGTCCCTTCGCTGCGGTTTCTTCGGGCTGGATCTGATCAAATTCTTCCCCGCCGGACGTAAACAGATCGCCCTTTGCTGCATTTTCTTCATGCTTTTTCATCAGTCCGAAATCAAATCCGGTCAAAATAATATAAAGCACCATGGCAAGCGTCAGCAGGGCATATAAGTTATAAGGAATCGTCCTTAAAAATAACTGGAACCCGGTAATGCCCGCGTCCTCCGGCACATAGGAGTTGACAGCCGCCGCCCAACTGGAAATCGGCGCGATAATGCAGACCGGAGCCGCCGTCGCATCGATAATATAGGCAAGCTTCGCTCTTGATACCTTGAATCGGTCCGTAACGGGACGCATAACGGACCCTACCGTCAGGCAGTTAAAATAATCGTCCACAAAAATCAATACGCCAAGCCCCGTCGTCGCCAGCAGGGCGCTCTTCTTGGACTTGATTTTATTGCCCGCCCATTTGCCGTATGCCGCCGAACCTCCCGACTTTGCCATAAGCACAATGATCATGCCTAATAGCACGTCGAAAATCAGAATATTCAGATTCATACTGTTTTTCATAATGTCAAAAAAGGCGACAAAGGCATTCCACGGATGAAAGCCCGTGTACATCAGTGCTCCCACCGCCACGCCGATAAACAGGGAACTGTATACCTCTTTTGTAATCAGCGCCAGTATAATCGCCAGAATCGGCGGCACCAAAGACCACCATGTTCCGATAAACATTGAACCGTCCATATCGCAATCTCTCCCGTTCTTTCCATTTTCAGCCGCTTTACGGCTGTATTTATTCCTAGTTTTATATTTTAAAGGTTTCAGCGCAAATACACAATCAAATTTAAAGAATTTATAAATAATTTGTCAAAAAAAGGGGTTTGGAAATGACTTGTGCTATAATGGACGTTAGCGGGCGGGAACAATCGTTCCTGTCCAATGCGAACGGAAAATTACCTGTAAAGGAGCGTGTTTGTATAATGCTTACAAAATTTATCGTTTGTTTTATTGCGGGAATCGGCGCCGGACTCGGCACGGGATTTGCGGGAATGAGCGCCGCTGCGGTCATCAGTCCCATGTTGATTACCTTTTTGGGAATGCCCGCCTATGAAGCCGTGGGCATCGCCCTCGCAAGCGACGTGCTGGCAAGCGCTGTCAGCGCCTATACTTACGGCAAAAATAAAAATCTGGATATCAAAAACGGCATCGTCATGATGATTTCCGTCTTATGCTTCACACTGATCGGCAGCTATATCGCCAGTCTGGTTCCCAACTCCACCATGGGTAATTTTTCCGTGTTTATGACGTTTTTGCTGGGAATTAAATTTATTGTCAAACCCGTAATGACTACCAAAGAAGCCATGAACGCGGTCAGCCCCCGAAAGCGCTTCATACAGTCTGTCATCTTTGGCTGTCTGATCGGGTTTATCTGCGGCTTTGTAGGCGCCGGCGGCGGCATGATGATGCTTTTAATCTTAACCAGCGTCCTTGGCTACGAGTTGAAAACCGCCGTAGGCACCAGTGTCTTTATCATGGCGTTTACCGCGCTGACGGGAGCCGTCAGCCATTTTGCCATCGGAGGCATGCCCGACGTGTGGTGTCTGATTTTCTGCGTACTGTCCACTTTACTCTGGGCGCGCATTGCGGCTTTGTTTGCCAATAAGGCAAGCGCCGCCGTATTAAACCGCGCCACCGGCGTCGTACTCGCCACCCTCGGCGCGGTCATTATGGCTGTGAATTATTTTTAAGATACCGCCCGGCAGGATCAGACCGTCAAACTCTTGTTCCAGATCCTTTACCGCCCTTGTTCATTGGTATTCGGGTATTCATACTCAAAGGAAGCCGCATTGCTTTCAAATGCAAAAAGAGTCTGTCCCGCCCTGCGGAATCTGTAAAAAGCCCGTCCCGCCGCGCTTTCGTGAATCGTTCTTACCATATTTCCCTGCCGGGGCGCCATAAGCCCGCAGGAAGCGTATTCCGGCAGCCGCACTTCCAGCTCCAGGTCCCTTTGCACAATTCGGATCAATCCCCTTTCAATTTTAACCGCACGCGCCCCCAGATAAGTCGCGAGCCTGTATTCCCGTCCTTTCCACAGCACAACGCCTATAATTCCGGTAAAATGAATCCCTGCAAGGGGAATATCCGCCACGGAAAGCATCAGCGAACCGTCCCGAAAGCAACATTGCGTCCAGACATATTCCTTCGGAAACGAACGCCCGCGATCTCCTTCCCAATATCCCCTTGCATTTCGGAAAATATAGTCTGTTTCGTTGACCGTAACCCTTCCGCTGACCGAATGCCTCATGCTCCAAATGCTGTGCCGGCATTCCAGAAAGGGCACCAGCGCAAAGGGTCCCATAATATCATATTTTAAGGGGGAAAGCGAGCCAAAGCTCAGTTTCCCCCTGATCTTTAATTCCGGCGTACGGACCTGCAGAGAAATTCCCTGTCTGCCGAACCGGTTCTTTCCAATTGTTATGTTGCCTTTTTTCATGGAAAACGCATCCGCCGGAAATTCCGCCGTAAAAGCCTCTTTATCCGTAATAACCTGGATGGAACAGCCGCGTTTTCCCTTTTGCCTGTGAAGAGCCGGAATAACCGCAAGCGTCTGCGTATCCGACTGACATTTCATATACCATCCGTAAAACAAATCCCCCATATTCAAGTCCTCCGATATTGATTCGCAAATTCCATGGAATTTTTATCAGTTTTCCCGAACAGGTTTCATTTTATGCCTTTGCGCTCTCTTAGGCTGCTTATTTGCTCCGCAAACCGGGCTCTTTCCTTCTTTTCATCCTTCACGGTCATTCAGCATATGCTTACAAATTCATATTTGCCTTCCGCTTCTTCCTTTGAAGCAAATACTTCTACTTTATCGTAAGGTTCCCGTTTTTCTTTCCAACTGCTGCAGTTATCCAAAAATTCTTTGAAATTATCGGCAAGCAAAAAAACATTTCTGTCTTTATCTATATAACAGATCGGCATATCGCTTTCCATATCAGTCGTCCCTCCGATCGTTCCGATATATCCTCCCTGACTGTCCGTCGCCAGAATATCCACACGGGGAACGCTGTAAAAATCGACGTTTACTATATTGTCATCAAAGATAAAATGAATGTCCCAACAATCCGCGAATTTCTGATATTCCTCATTCTTATCTTTCACAGACATGGAATATATCGTTGTTCCCGCCTGCAAAACTTCGGTCTCTTTGTTTATGAAAATACCGATGCAGTTATCGTTTTGCGACACGTCTAAAAAAAGCCGCTTCATAGCGTTACCTCCAAAGACTTCGGCGATGCTTCCGGTTGACCCCTGAAACCTTATATCGTATACTGGTCCAGTTTTTCAGCCTGCCACTCCAAAAGATCGGCAAGGGTAATATGATCAACAACTCCGTTGACGGCGTCGTTGATCATTTCATAGATTCGGACCGTCACACATTCCGCCTTCCGGTCGCATTCCATTCCTTCCTCGCCGACACAGGCGACAGGCGCCAAATCTCCTTCCGTCTGCCTCAAAATCATACCGACGGTATAATCCTTCGGCTCCTTCTTTAACATATAACCGCCCTGGGCGCCCCGGATACTGCGTACGAATCCCGCCTTATTCAGCACCGCAATAATCTGCTCCAGATATTTTTCGGAAATCTGCTGTCTTTTTGCAATATCCTTGATGCTGACCGGTTCTCCTGTATTGTAAGTCGCAAGGTCCAGCATCAGACGCAATGCGTATCTTCCTTTTGTTGAAATTTTCATGTGTTTTCGCCTCCCAAATTTTCTCTTGCCCGTTTTACCGCCTCTGCCGTCAGATCTTTGATAACCTCGCCTGCGATAATCAGTCCTGCTGCCGGCGGTACAAACGCCGTAGAACCCGGTACGGCACGCCTCGCCGGGCTTGAATGCTCCGCTCTATCCGCCGCATTCTGATCCGCCGTTTTGTCCGCCATATTCCGATTCTCCGTTTTGTCCGCCTCCTCCATCGAACCAAGAGGACGAAGGGGCTTTTCTTTGGAATAAACGACCTTCAACCGCTCCACGCCCCGTTTTTTTAACTCCCGGCGCATGACCTTCGCCAACGGGCAGACAGAGGTTTCATACAGATCCGCCACTTCCAGCTGTGCCGGATTGAGTTTATTGCCCGCTCCCATACTGCTGATAACCGGCACGCCCGCTTTCTGCGCTTCCGTTACCAGCGTAATTTTCGCCGTCACGGTATCTACCGCATCCACCACATAAGAATACTTCGTAAAATCAAATTGATCCTTATTCTCCGGCAGAAAAAAGCATCTGTGCTCATAAACAACCGCCTCCGGGTTAATCTCCGCAATCCGTTCCTTCATAACTTCCGTTTTATATCTGCCGATAGTCTTTTCAGTAGCAATCAACTGCCTGTTCAGATTGCTCAGGCACACCTGATCGTCGTCAATCAGATCGATGCTTCCCACGCCGCTTCTAACGAGCGCCTCCACGACATAGCCGCCGACGCCGCCGATGCCGAATACGGCTACTCTGGATGCCGCAAGAATATCCATCGCTTCTTTTCCCAACAAAATCTCTGTCCGTGAAAACCGGTTCACCATCTATCGCCCACCTATTCATAGTCTTGTAGTATGAATTATATGATACCTGCAAAAGCGGTTTCCGTCAAGTCGGCTGACCATTTTAAAATATTTTAAAAAGCCGGAGATTTTATCGTGACCGCTTTGCCAAAACCTCCTTTTATCAGACTTCATCCATTTTTTGCATAAATTCTTCCATACTGCCCGCCTTTGCCGCCTTCTTAAGCCATTTGGCAAGGGTGCCGGTATCCGTTTCGTTTTCCAATCTTTCCTTCAGTGACTGCGGAATCGTCCCATACTCTTCCAACAGTTCGCAGATACACCGCATCTGCGTCTGCAGCGTTGCCGTCTTTGTCGCTTCCTTTGCCGCTTCTTCCGCCGCGTCCTTTCGCTCATAGTAAATGATGTCCTCATACTTCATATAAGCATCCCTCACTTCCGGCTCTTCTTTGACCTTTTCCGTAAAACCATGGATTTTTCTGATCGACTCATTGGTAACATTCTTTATCGTACTGTTCTTAAAATAATTTAACATCGCCTTGATTTCAGAGGTGCCGCCTTTGCTGCCGCCCGTATAAAAATAAATCTGATGAAGCCCGTCCTCATACTTCAACTCGGGAACCTCGTCGCACCGGTTATGCACATTATACATCATATAATCATATCCGAACGGATCATAATTTAATATGGTAATGACATAAAGATCCGGCATTGTAGAAAAATCATTCTCTCCGCTCTTGGGGTATCGACCGTCAATCTTCGCCTGATAAAAACGATTATGGCGCAGCAAATCCATATTCTTCGGAATATGCGGTTCTAAATCATAGATATTCATGGCTGGGAGCTTCTCTGCAGAATGTAAATCTTCTATGACCTCTACATCCATGCGGATTCCGCGAAGGGACGGTCTTCTCGCAGGAATTACGCGTTGGGAAATCACCCGGATTTCTCCGATTTTCCTTTGCAAAAGCACCGATAACACTTCTCTGCAAAACGCTTCGCCCACCTCTTCGTCCGTGGCGACAGCGTTTACTAAAAAGTCATCCATGATATTCAGCTCTTTTAAGTTTCTTTTGGTATATGCCATATGACCTCCTTTCGGCAGGCATACCGCAAATACCCTGCAAATGAAGATCTGCAAGCGGCTGTCTGCCAACATTTAGTTAAGTGTGTGAAAATGTCGGCGAACTGCCAAAGACTCCGGTTCACGGAAAAACTCCGCCAACCGGACAGATTTTCACTGCATTGATTTGTTTAAAATTATAAGTGGATTTTCATGTGGTGTCAAGGCAAAAACGTAACATTTTTTCTTTTTATCGTTTGTTTTATTTCAAAATTCAGTTAGCATTTGCTTACTGGATTCCTCTTGTCCTCCCTCTAGCCCAACGTCAGCAATCCTACCAGGCACACGACCAGAGCAAGTACGGTAAGCAGCAATAGAATCAACAGCGCCACCGTCGTTTTTACCCATCTTTTTTCTTTCAGCGCCAGCACTATAATCGAAAGCACGTCCACCGTAAAGAAAAATTGAAAAATTCCTGCAAAAACCGATAAAACCGTTCCGTGCACTCCCTGCTTCTGGGATTTTACAATATACGCGACGGAATAAGGCGCTCCGCCGACCATAACGATCCATCCGAATGTCGAGAAAGCAATCGCAATGGCAGGCCCCACAAAGAACATAAAGACAACCGGCGTAAGCATCAGCAATAAGGAAGCGGCAACCACAATTCCGCCTGCGATATACATGGGAATCAGAGCATATTTAATCAAAACGGTTCAGTTTAACAACTGTTCCCTGCTGATCCTGTCCCTTCCTATGACCACAACCAAAAGATTGACTGCCGCCAACACAATCGGAAGCAAAAACAGCCACACCCCGCCGCCTGTTTCCAAAGAATCCTCCCGGCTTATGAAAAAAGTCAGAAACACAACCAAATAGACGGCGGCCACATATCCCGCCGCCAGCAGATAGATCGGATGAAAGCCTTCCTTTTCCTGATTCTCAATTCCCATTTTTCTTCCTCCTGTAAAAAATATTGATTTCTTAACCTTACGATCCGCAATGACTACAAATACCGGAGAATTTTCTCCCCCATTGCCGGATAATCCGTTTCCCATTTTATCATAAAATCAATCAGGTAATTTTCCAACGCTTCGCTCCGTTCCAGTTTCATCATTTCGCTAAGGAGCACTTCAAAAAGTTCCGGATCATAATACCGGGGCAGCATGGTTAAGGTCTGAATGTCCTCAGCGCCTCGATGGTCTGTCCGATCAGCTCGTCCAAAGTCCAGCCAAGCATCCCGGCTCCTCTTTCGATTACCTCTCTGGAGCACCCTGCCGCGAAGCCCTTGCTTTTAAATTTCTTCTTAACGGATTTCACTTCCAGATCCTGTACGCTTTTGGACGGTCTCATAATGACAACCGCGCCGATCAGTCCCGTCAGCTCATCCACGGCATAAAGTACCTTCTCCATTTCATGTTCCGGCTTAATATCTACGGTTATGCCGTAACCGTGGCTTGCCGTCGCATGAATAATTCTTTCGTCCACGCCCCGGTTTCGCATGATTTCCTGTTCCTTGATGCAATGTTGATCGGGATACTTTTCAAAATCCAGATCGTGAAGTATCCCCACCACTTCCCAGAAATCCTCTTCGTCGCCGTAGCCCAGCTTCCGGGCAAAATATTTCATGGTCTTTCCCACGATTTCCGCATGCTCCAGATGAAATTCGTCCTGATTATATTCCTTCAACAACTCCCACGCTTCTTCTCTGTCCATGTCCTTTACCGACCTCCTCTGTTTTCCTGTTAGTTACTATCATATCACAAGAATTTGCATCCTGACATATTTTTAAAAAGTATTCATGTATTTTCGTGCAGTCTGTTACCTCCGGATGGAAGGAAATGCCGATCTGATTATGATATTTTACTCCTACGATATTTCCCTCCACTGTGGCAATGATCTCCGTATCCTTTCCCACACTCTCCACAAAAGGAGCGCGGATAAACGCCATGGGGATTTTTCCCACGCCCTTTACCTCTTCTTCTGCATAAAAGCTGCCAAGCTGTCTGCCATAGGCATTGCGCCTTACGGTAACGGGCAGCGTTCCGAAATAAACATTTTCATCATTGGAAAGTTTTTCTGCCAGAAGGATCAGTCCGGCGCAGGTTCCAAGGACCGGAAGCCCTTCTTTGATCTTCTTTTGCAGAGCATCAAACAGATCCAGTTCCTTTAACAGTTTTCCCATGACCGTGCTTTCCCCGCCGGGCAGGATCAGCCCGTCAAACTCCTGATCCAGATCTTTTTTCTGCCGTATTTCAAAGGATTCTGCTCCTAACAGGGAAAGCATCTTCTCATGCTCTATAAATGCCCCCTGAACGGCAAGTACCGCTATTTTCATTTCTTATTTTCCCCTTTCGGCCATAAGAAGTTCGATTTCCTGCTCATTGATGCCTACCATTGCTTCCCCTAAGTCTTCGGAAAGCTCTGCTAAAAGCTTTGCGTCATTAAAATTGGTAACCGCTTTCACAATGGCAGCGGCACGTTTCTTAGGATCGCCGGATTTAAATATGCCGGAGCCCACAAATACACCTTCTGCTCCAAGCTGCATCATCAGTGCCGCATCAGCAGGTGTAGCAACGCCGCCGGCTGCAAAGTTCACAACGGGCAGTTTTCCGTTTTCATGTACATATTTTACAAGCTCATAAGGAACGCCCAGTTCTTTTGCTGCCTGGAACAATTCATCCTCTCTCATGGAAGTCAGCCTTGCGATTTCCTGATTCATTTTACGCATATGGCGTACTGCTTGGACCACATCCCCCGTTCCCGGCTCTCCTTTGGTTCTGATCATGGATGCGCCTTCGTTGATTCTCCTCAATGCTTCACCCAGATCCTTTGCACCGCATACGAAAGGTACATTGAATTTTGTCTTATCGATATGATATACATCATCTGCGGGAGATAATACCTCGCTTTCGTCAATATAATCAATCTCGATTGCCTCCAGAATCTATGCTTCCGCAAAATGTCCGATTCTGCACTTTGCCATAACAGGAATGGAAACCGCCTCCTGAATGCCCTTGATCATTTTGGGGTCGCTCATTCTGGAAACGCCGCCTGCCGCCCTGATATCCGCAGGAATCCGCTCCAATGCCATAACCGCACAGGCTCCTGCCTCTTCTGCGATCCGTGCCTGTTCCGGTGTTGTAACGTCCATAATAACGCCACCCTTTAACATCTGTGCCAGTTCTTTGTTCAATTCATATCTGTTATTGCTCATGTCTGTTTTACCTCCGTTTTAGTTTACATAACTCTTCATTTTTAATCATGCACACTGTCGAAATATCTGTTTTTTGATAGGATTAGTATACTAATTGATGCCATTATATAAAATAACTGGCATAGTAGAAAGTGCCAATTTTGCATTTTTATACCATACCAGATGTTTAAAATTCTTTTTTCTTTCACGGAAGCTTTTTAATCATTCCCACCGACATTTTCTTCATAAGTATCCAGAAAATGATGTTTTACTCCATTTTGCTTATAGGCAATGACCGTATTCAGATTCACATTTTCCACGCTTCTGAAAATATTCTTCTCTATAAACGGGCTTTTCCTGCTCAATTCCCGGATCAGTTCTTTTATTTCCGCCCGTTTGGAACCTTTTTCCGTTCCTCCGCAGGAAGCGCAGTTTTCCGTAAATCTGCAGGCGCATTGTATGAAGTGCAGCCCGTTATATTCCGCCCATCTGATAATATCCGTCTCCCTGATCAGATACAAGGGACGTATCAGTTCCATTCCTTCAAAATTGGTACTGTGAAGCTTGGGCATCATAGTCTGTATCTGCGCTCCGTAGAGCATACCCATGAGTATAGTCTCAATCACATCATCAAAGTGATGCCCCAGTGCGATCTTGTTGCACCCCAGTTCCTTTGCCTTGCTGTAAAGATAGCCTCTCCGCATTCTGGCACAAAGGTAACATGGAGAATCCTCTTCCTTCGCCACGATATCAAAAATCTCTGACCGGAAAATGGTAACCGGCACATGAAGCAGCTTTGCATTATCCTGAATGGTCTGATAATTGATGGGATTATAGCCGGGATTCATGACCAGATACACCACTTCAAAGTTTTTCTTCCCATGGCGCGAAAGCTCCTGAAACAGCTTTGCCATCAGCATAGAATCCTTTCCGCCGGATATGCAGACGGCGATCCGGTCCCCATCCTGTATTAATTCGTATTCGTTGATGGCTCTGGTAAAAGGTCTCCAGATTTCCCTGCGGAATTTTTTAACAATGCTTCTTTCCACCTCTTTATATTTTTCCGTCCGGCTTTCCTCTTCATTGATAAGCCGTGATAGCTTTATACGCAGATAGGAACGAAAGCCTCCTTCAATGCTGTAAATTTCATAGCCTTTTTCCTGTAGGCTTTCCGCAATTTCATCGCTCTTCTGACCGGTATAACAGATCAGATATACCGGCTTGTCCCTGGGTATTTCTGCTAAATGTTCTTCAAAAGTTTCCCAATAGATATGAAATGCCGCCGGATAAGTTTCTTTTTGAAACTCTTCTTCTTTTCGCAAATCTATAATAAACTTTTCCCTGACATCCTGCTCCATTTCTTCAACAGTCTTTCTAAACATTTCCTTTGTATCCTTTCGTCATCCAAATCAATTCCAACCTATACTGTATCAGTTGACGGCAACAACGAGGGGATTCCCCACCCTTGGAGAATCCCCTGTCGATTTATGGCATTAAAATTGTGATTTACTGTTTCCTATGATCTACTGTACTGCTTTGAAAGCCTCCTCTAAATCCTCGATAATGTCGTCGATATTTTCTGTCCCGATGGATAAACGGATGGTGTTAGGCTTGATACCCTGATCCAGCAATTCTTCTTCGCTCAACTGAGAATGGGTTGTGGAAGCCGGATGGATTACCAAAGATTTCACGTCCGCAACATTAGCAAGCAGGGAGAATAATTCCAGATTGTCGATAAAATCTTTTGCCTTCTGTGCATCCCCTTTGATCTCAAAGGTAAAAATGGAGCCGCCGCCGTTAGGGAAATATTTTGCATATAATTCCTTCTGGGAAGGATCATCTGTTACGGCAGGATGATGAACAGCTTCTACCTGAGGATGTTTATTTAAATAGTCTACTACCTTCAGTGCATTTTCCACATGTCTTTCTACTCTTAAGGATAATGTTTCCAGACCCTGTAAGAAGAAGAATGCGTGGAAAGGCGAAAGCGTAGCGCCTGTATCGCGCAGCAGGATCGCACGGATCTTGGTAACGAATGCCGCCGCACCTACTGCTTTCGTAAAGCTGATGCCATGATAGCTGGGGTTAGGCTCTGTTAATGACGGGAATTTACCGCTGGCTTCCCAATCAAACTTGCCGCTGTCTATGATAACGCCGCCGATGGTCGTTCCGTGTCCGCCGATAAACTTGGTAGCGGAATGCACTACAATATCTGCGCCATACTCAATAGGACGAACCAGGTAAGGAGTAGCAAAAGTATTATCGATTACTAACGGAATTTTATGCGAATGAGCAATTTCCGCGATCTTTTCAATATCCACCACATCGGAATTAGGATTGCCTAAGGTCTCAATGAAAACTGCCTTTGTGTTGTCCTGAATAGCGCCCTCGATCTCATCATAGTTGAAAGGATCTACAAAGGTTGTGCTGATACCATACTGTGGAAGCGTATGAGCTAACAGATTGTATGTACCGCCGTAGATGTTCTTTGCGGAAACGATATGGTCGCCGTTTTGAGCCAGATTTTCAAAAGTATAGGTAATTGCTGCTGCTCCGGACGCTACTGCCAATGCTGCCACACCGCCTTCCAAAGCCGCAATCCTCTTTTCAAATACATCTTCTGTAGGATTGGTAAGCCTTCCATAGATATTACCTGCATCGCTTAATCCGAATCTTGCTGCCGCATGTTCGCTGTTCCTGAACACATAAGACGATGTCTGATAAATCGGTACCGCTCTTGCATCCGTCACAGGGTCCGGCTGTTCCTGACCTACATGTAACTGTAATGTTTCAAATTTTAAATTTCTTTCCGCATATGTTTTTTTACTCATTTTTAACCTCTTTCTGCGGCGTCCTTTATGCCGCTCCTTTCTTAATATCTTTCTCCTTCCAGCTATCATGGCTGTTTCAGATAAATTTTTCCTTTTCCTCGTTAATGATATATTTTCAATCCTTTTTACACATTCGGCACATGGTGCCGCACTCTCCTGTGCTCATACAAATATGATAAGTCACTGTCCTGTCTTTCATTTTTACGATTCTCACGAAACCACGTCCTTTCTTTATGAAATGTGTATCAGCTTTATTTCCTATCTGATTACAAGGATATAATAACACGGCATTTTTCCTTTGTCTAATATTTAAAACTATCATCTGGTTATAGTTTTAGGCTATATCTATACTGTCAGATGAAAGCCAGCCATTATGAAGGGCTGCCGCAATTATAAAAGTTTATAAATGCGACAGCCCCTTCTCTATCAATATTCCTCTACAGGCGCTTCTTCTTTTTCCCCGATATCATTGACTGGTTTTTCCAGACCTTCAATTTTCATATTATGCTTTTCCGCATAATCCCAAAGGGCTGCATGGATGGCTTCTTCAGCAAGCAGGGAGCAATGCACTTTTACAGGCGGAAGTCCGTCAAGCGCCTCCATAACCGCTTTATTGGTTACCTTCAATGCTTCCTCTACTGTTTTACCTTTTACCAGCTCCGTTGCCATACTGCTGGTAGCAACTGCCGCTCCGCATCCGAAAGTCTTAAACTTTGCTTCCTGAATGACGCCGTTATCATCTATATCCAGATACATACGCATGATATCGCCGCATTTGGCATTTCCTACCGTGCCTACACCGCTTGGATTTTCTATTTCTCCCACATTTCTTGGGTTATTAAAGTGATCCATTACTTTTTCACTATACATATCATTCCCACTCCTTTCTTCTATTTCTCATGCTTTACAAAATCTTCACATAAAGGGGACATGCTCCTTAATCTCTCTATGATTTTCTTTAACTGATCTACGGTAAAATCAATTTCTTCTCTGGTATTTTTCTCGGACAGGGTCAGCCTTAAAGAGCCGTGGGCAATCTCATGGGGCAGTCCGATGGCAAGGAGCACATGGGACGGGTCCAGAGAGCCGGAAGTACATGCGGAGCCGCTGGAAGCGCAAATACCCTGCTGATCCAACAGGATCAACATCGATTCCCCCTCGATAAAACGGAAGCAGAAGTTGGCATTGTTAGGAAGACGTTTTTCCTTTTCTCCGTTCAGTCTGGAATAAGGTATTTCCTTTAACACCCTGTCGATCAAATAATCTCTGAGTTCTGTCTCATAAGCGATCCGCTGATCCATATCAGCAAAAGCTAACTCGGCAGCCTTGCCAAAACCTACGATGCCGGGTACATTATGGGTTCCTGCCCTTCGTTGTCTTTCCTGAGCTCCGCCATGTATAAAGGAACGGATCTTTACCCCCTTCCGGATATACAGGATACCGATACCCTTAGGTCCGTTTATCTTATGTCCGCTGGCGCTGAGCATATCAATGTGCATTGCCTCTACGTCAATAGGAATATGCCCAAAGGCTTGTACCGCATCTGTATGGAATAAAATACCGTTTTCTTTTGCTATGGCACCGATCTGTTCAATGGGCTGTACCGTTCCGATCTCATTATTTGCCGCCATAACGGAAATCAGAATGGTATCCGGTCTGATCGCTTTTTTCAGTTCATCCAACTTGACCGTTCCGTATTCATCCACATCCAGATAAGTCACTTCAAAGCCTTCTTTTTCCAGATATTCACAGGTATGAAGAATGGCATGATGCTCGATCTTGGTGGTAATGATATGTTTTCCTTTATTTTTATATGCCTCGGCAGTTGCTTTTAATGCCCAGTTGTCGGATTCGCTGCCGCCGCTGGTAAAATAAATTTCATCCGTTCCGGCGTTAATACCTTTTGCCAGGATACTTCTGGCATGATCCACTCCTTCTTTGGCTTTTCCGGCAAAGGTATAAATGGAAGACGGATTGCCGTAATACTCTGTAAAATACGGTTTCATCGCATCAAAAACTTCCGGATATACCTGTGTGGTCGCCGCATTATCTAAATAAATTAAATGATTCATATTTTACCTTCTTTCTATTTCCTAGTACTTCACTCGGATATTATTATACTCTATTCCAGCCTGTTGTCAAGCCGGAAAAACATAAAACAGGCTGACGCATTGATAAATATTTCCGGGGCTCCCGTACTATAAATTCCTCAAAAGTTTTTTTACGGCGTCTTCAATGACTCCGGGAATCTCATAGGCAGCGATTCCCTTCTGACTTAGCAGGGCAGAAGCTCCCGGTCCGATCCTGCTGACCAGCATATAATTGCAATCGGATAATTTTTCTACGTTTGCAAGAAGCCTGTTATCATCATGATCGCCGCCTTCGCAGACCGGCTGCAAAAATCTTTGTTCTATTACATTTATTTTTTCCGTTTCATCCACATCTGCAATCAGAAAGCTTTCCGCCCTCCCAAAATGCTGATTGACTACAAGTCCGTCCGTAGTGGCTATTCCGATCCTGTATTTCATCCTGTCTTACCAATCCTTTCCCGTAATAGTAAAGAAACCTTATCCGTGGGAAAAGGTTTCTTTTGAAGCAACTCTTTTTAAGTAAATCTGATCGCCAAATTCTGATTTTCCCGGCACGCCCGCTGCATCGGCGCGGCAATGCCGGCAATGCCTGAATACATCAATATATTTTCCCGCTTTTGTACGGACAGCGTCGATCTCCACACAGGTAGGCGCCGGAATATCTTTTAACTCCGCCTGCGGGATCAACGGTATGATATTATAAATTTTTGCTCCGGCTTCTTTAACGGTCTTTGCAATTTTCTCAATATGTCCGTCATTTATACCCGGCACCAATACGGAATTAACCTTGATCGTAATACCTGCGCCGGCAATCTTGCGAATCCCTTTCAGTTGGTTTTCGATCAGGATCGCAGCTCCTTCCGCGCCTTCATACTTTTTCCCGTGATATATAATATAATCATTCAGTTTTGCCTCAATTTCCGGGTCTACCGCATTCACTGTAACGGTCAGGGAATCGATTCCGATATCTATGATCTCGTCCGCTCTTTCATAAAGAAGCAGACCGTTGGTACTCATACATTTTAAAATATCCGGAAATTCCTTTTTGATAATGCGAAATGTATCCAGCGCATAATCCGTTGCCAATGTATCTCCCGGACCTGCTATGCCTGCTACTTTTATATCCGGGCAAAGCTCCAATGCTTTCCTTAAGATATCCGCACTTTCGTCCGGCAGGATTACCTTGGAGGTAACCCCGGGTCTTTCCTCCACATCATTGATCGTCCTGTCACAGAATCTGCAGGCAATGTTACAACCGGGACTGACCGGGAGGTGAATTCGTCCCGCATTGTTAATATGCCCTCCAAAACAGGGATGTGAATTTTGCAATTTCTCATATATACTCATTGTCATTCTCTTTTCAGCTTTTTTATCTCTTTTTATAAAACTACAACGATGCTGGTTGGATTTGAACCAACAATCTCAGTTTTGTAGACCTTGCCTTTTCCCACTGGCCACAGCATCTATAAAAAACGGAGGCTCTGTCCATGCTATCTGACAAAGCCTCCGGTTTACCGGTCAGCCTTTTATTCTATACTTTTCGTTTTTTTCAATCTGGACAATCTTGCCGTCCTGTACAATAATGGAAACCGTTCCGTATCTGATACTTTCGACCATTTCCTGTATAAGCTCCAGCTGTTCTTTGCCCAATCCTTTTTTTGCTTTATTTTCCATAACTCTTTCTCACCTTTTAAAGCCAACATCGGTTTACTTCCTATGATCAATTATTGGTAAATAACGGTGTTGATAAGTATCTGTCACCGGAATCAGGGAGCAATACAACAATTGTTTTTCCTTTATTTTCCGGTCTTGCCGCCAGAATGCCTGCTGCCTTCAACGCCGCACCGGAAGAAATTCCCACTAAGATTCCTTCGCTTACGGCAAATGCTTTTCCTTCTGCAAAAGCATCTTCATTTTCAATGGCAACAACTTCATCATAAATCTTGGTATTTAATACATCCGGCACAAATCCGGCGCCAATACCCTGTATCTTATGTGCTCCCGGAGTACCTTTGGATAATACAGGGCTGGTTGCAGGCTCAACTGCAACAATTTTTATGTCGGGATTTTTCTCTTTGAGGTATTCTCCTACACCGGTAACGGTTCCGCCTGTACCTACACCCGCTACAAAAATATCAACTTTACCATCTGTCTGCTCCCAGATTTCAGGACCGGTTGTTGCTTTATGGATCGCAGGATTAGCCGGGTTTACAAACTGTCCTAAAATAACGGAACCGGGAATGGAAGCCTTTAATTCATCAGCTTTTGCAATAGCGCCTTTCATTCCCTTTGCGCCCTCTGTCAATACCAGTTCAGCGCCATATGCCGCCAACAGGTTTCTTCTTTCAACGCTCATAGTGTCAGGCAGGGTTAAGATCGCTTTATAACCTTTTGCCGCTGCAACTGCTGCAAGACCGATACCGGTATTACCACTGGTAGGCTCAATAATCGTTGCGCCGGGCTTTAGGATGCCTTTCTCCTCTGCATCCTCGATCATGGCAAGGGCAATACGGTCTTTCACGCTTCCGGCGGGGTTTAAATACTCCAGTTTAGCCAGAATGGTTGCATCCTTTACACCTGCCTTTTCGCTATAGCGGTTCAGCTTCAATATAGGTGTCCCTCCGATCAGTTCCAGTGCGCTTTCTTTGATTTTACTCATTTCATCATCCTCCTGATTTTTGTTTTTGATTTTAATTTTTTACACAATTAAGTGCTTCTTTTCTTGTATAAAAAAAGCAGATACCCTTATGGTACCTGCTCTTAATCCAAGTTAATCAGTCATCAGGTATCATAATGCATAGAAAACAAAACTGTATTTATACATACAGCCTGACAACAACACATGACAAAATACTGATTTTGTGTCCGGTCATTTGTTCTCATAACATTACGCTCCTTTCATTTCCCATCTTTTCACTAGGATTGATATGAATTGATTGTATAGCAGATATTTCCACTTGTCAAGTACCTTTTCATATTTTTTTCAAATACTGTTCTTTTTAAATATAATATATCGGCTCCATGGAAATGATTCTGGATAAAAACCGCCTGGTCCTTTCCTGTTTGGGCTTTGTAAATATCCGGTTCGGGCTTCCTTCCTCCACTACAAGCCCTTCATCCATAAATACCACTTTATCGGCTACATCCTGTGCAAAGGACATCTCATGAGTTACCACGATCATAGTGATTCCCTTTTTTGCCACTTTCTTTATGACTTCCAATGTCTCTCCCACCAATTCCGGGTCCAATGCGGATGTGGGCTCATCAAATAGGATCAATTCAGGATTCAGCACGACAGCCCTGGCTATCCCTATCCTTTGCTGCTGCCCTCCGGATAACTGTGACGGATAGTAATCAGCTTTATCCGAAAGTCCTACCCATTCCAACGCTTCCATAGCCTTTTCATAAGCCTCGTTTTTGGGCATCTTTCTGGCTGTAACCAGACCTTCCATTACGTTTTCCACTGCATTCTTATTGGCAAACAGATTGTAGTTTTGAAAAACAAACGCTTCCTTGCGTCTTGTTTCCAAAATCTGTCTCTTACTTGCTCTCTTTAAATCAACAGAATAGTCTCCAATACTTAGCTCTCCGCCGTTTGCTCTTTCCAAAAAACTGATACAGCGAAGCAGAGTTGTCTTTCCTGATCCGCTGGGACCCAGAATAACAACTACCTGTCCTTCCTCAACCTGGAGCGAGACATCTTTTAATACTTCCAATTTTCCAAAAGATTTTTTTACATTCTTAATTTCAATCATACTTTCCTCCCGGTCAGGCATTTTTATAACGAATCAGACGTTTTTCCAATCGTTTCAGCAGAAACTCGACCACACATACCAAAATAATATATACAAAGAAAATATCCAGATACGCTTCAAAATAGTTCAGGCTCATGCCTCCCAGTATCTTTGCCCTTCCCGTCACTTCCGTAACAGACATAAACCTTAGTCAAAGCCTTGGTTATCGGATTTTTCAATGTCATGACCATTCCTAAAAGCGTTCCAAGCACTAAGGAAATCAAAACCGCAATCAGAGAAATCTTAACGGTTACCCAAAGACCGGTTAAAAGTCTTTGGAAATTGTTACCCATAAACAAAACCCTAATTCCCAAATCCTGCATAGCGAAGCCTCCTTTCCAGCAACGCTGCGATAATGGAAATCGGCAGCAGTAAGATCAGATATGCCACAACCAGCATCAACAATGCTTCATCCGTTTTGTAGTACAGACCGATCAGATCCTTTGCCACATACATCAGGTCTGCCAATGCTACTACGCTAAAAACCGAGGTTTCTTTTATTAAGAAAATCACATTGGCACATAATGCCGGAACGGACACCGATAATGCCTGGGGAAATATCACATAGCGCATTGCCTGTCTGTGGGTAAGTCCAATGGACAATGCCGATTCTTCCTGTATCTTATCCACTGCTTCCAGTCCGCTTCGAAATGCTTCTGCCATATAACTACCTCCCAAAAAAGTAAGACCGATGATGGCGCAAGCCTGGGAGCTGAAATGGATACCAATCTTCGGCAGCCCGAAATAGAGGAAGAACAATTGCACCAAAAGCGGTGTATTACGGGATAATTCTATATAAACTGACACAACCCTTTTTAAGACGGGGACTTTAAAGTATTGTATAAAGGAACATACCAGTCCGACAAATAAGGAAAGGATGATTCCTACCAGTCCTAAGCCAATGGTCAGTTTCGCAGCCTCCACATATAAAGGAATATATTTTTGTATAAATTCTGTGTCCAACTCTTCACTTCCTTTGGTATTGCTTTTTACCGCAATGCACGAAAAACTGCAACAAAATAGGAAGCGTATCATCCGCTTCCCTCGTTAACCGCAATTTATCTATCCGCATCTGCATTTTTACATTCGCTCAAATTGCAAACTGGTCTTATGCAGCGGCAAACCGGGAAGCATCTTTCTATTTTGACAACAAGTAGCCATACATGTGCACATATTCATGTATATGCACATATTTTTGCATTTGCATCTTGTACCGTTTTCGATTCTTGTCTGCATCATACTTCCCGCTCCTTTCTTTTTCCTTTGTTTATTTTCGTAATTCATATTGGAATAATAGGATTTTAACTCCGTTTTTTTCGTTTGTCAACTACTGCAGTTATAGTATATTATAAATGCTTGTTATAGTATCAACCTATAACAAGCATCAATTTACAATAAATTTACCCAAAATGGGATGATCATACTTCAGCAAAATCATTGATTTTCTGCTCAATGCCGTATTCCTCACATAAGGCTTTGCGGTATGCGGCATCTTCCGTCGCTTTTCTCAAATCATCGATGCGGTTATCTGCAAGAAGATATTTGTTCAGCAAAACGACCTCTTCCCTGCCTTGCTTTATCCCCTTTTGCATTCCTTTTTCCATTCCTTCTTCACGTCCCAGTTCTCTCTCATCTTCCCGGATAAGTTTCAGCTCCCGCTCCTGATCATATTCATAAATGCTCATCTTTACCACCTCTGCCTTCTGCCCGAGCAGAAAATCTCTCAATATTTCCCTTCCCACTGCCCGGTTCCTGAAACTCCTGCTTTTCATGTAATCGATTGGATTTTAAAAGCATGGATTTCAAGACGCCTTCCGGCAGAAAAAAGATACACATAGCCGTGTAATAGAATAATAGAAATATATGCTTTGGTTAGATTTTGCAATCCGTTATACTGTGTGTCAATACACTTTTTATCGTTTTAATTCCATTCTGATTTTAGCCGCTATTTTTTCATCTTAATCCTGATATCCGCAAGCCGATCCAGCGCCTCATTTAAGGTTGCGTCCTGCTTTGCAAAATGAAAACGGATATAACGGTTTTCCGGCTCCTTAAAGAAACTGGAGCCGGGAACTGCTCCCACTCCCACTTTTCTCGCCAGGTCTTCACAGAATACAAGATCGCTCTCATAGCCAAACTCACTGATATCCACCAGAACATAGTAGGCTCCCTGGGGTCTGGTAAAATTCAGACCTATATTTTCCAGTCCGTTGATAAATAAATCCTTACTATGGGTATAATGCTCCTGCAGCTTTTTATAATATTCATCGCCAAACTGCAAGCCCACAACCGCCGCCTCCATCAAAGGCGCTGCCGCACCTACTGTAAGAAAATCATGGACCTTTTTTACCCTGTCTGCAATTTCCGGGGATGCTATGACGAATCCAAGCCTCCATCCCGTGATGGAATAAGTCTTGGACAAAGAATTACAGATGATGGTCCGTTCTCTCATGCCCGGCAAAGTTGCAATGCAGGTATGTACATTGGGTTTATATACAATATGCTCATAAACCTCATCTGTAATGACATATATGTCATATTTAACCGCAAGCTCTGCGATCACTTTCAGTTCTTCATAGGTAAACACTTTACCGCAGGGATTGGAAGGATTGCATAAGATCAATGCCTTTACTCCCGGCTGCCTGACAGCATTCTCCAATTCATCTCCATCAAAATCAAATGCCGGAGGTTTTAAAGGGACATAAACAGGTTCGGCACCTGAAAGGATTGTATCCGCCCCATAATTCTCATAAAAGGGAGAAAAAATGACAACCTTGTCCCCCGGATTGCACACCGACATCATAGACGCCATCATAGCTTCCGTACTGCCGCAGGTAACTACGATTTCCTTTTCGGGATCTGCCTTCATTCCATAAAAATGCTCCTGTTTTCTTGCCAGCGCTTCCCTGAAATTTTGAGCTCCCCATGTCAGGGCATACTGGTGCGGTCCCAGGCACGCCACCTGCGCCAGCCTGTCCGTAATTTCTTTTGGCGGATCAAAATCCGGAAAACCCTGGGATAAATTAACCGCCCCATATTGATTAGAAACTCTTGTCATCCTGCGGATAACCGAATCGGTAAATCCTGCTGTTCTTTCACTTAATTCCTTCATATCCATCCTCTTTTCCTATAGAATCTGCTCCAAAAAACGGCACATTGCTTCCGCCAGATTTTTATGTCCTTCCTTATTCAGATGTTCCCTGTCCGCGTCATCTGCTACCGCATATTGGGAAGCATCCAGAAAATAAGCGCCCTTCTCTTCGGCAATCCTTTGATATACCTGCGAAAGCTCCTTTGAAGTCTGTACGGAGCGCTCATTGAACTCAGGATCAAAACCTTCCTCCCATACTCCGTCCCCAAGCGCGATGGGAGAAACCAACAAAATCCTGCATGCGGGCGCTTTACTGCGGACCTGATCAATCAAAAGCTCTATCCCCTTGCCGATCACTCCTGCACACGCATCATAAATAGTCTTACAGTCATTGGTTCCAAGCATTAAAATGACCATATCAACAGGCGCATGAGTTTCCATGATAACAGGCAGCATTTCCGATCCTTTTCTTCCCATCCGGAAAGGGTCCCCAAAAACAGTAGTCCTGCCGCATAGTCCTTCTTCTATGATCCGGTATCCCTTTTTATGGACCGCATCATTTAATATGCCTGTCCATCTCTCATTCCATGCGTATCTTTCATCCGTTCCCGGTATCAATCCATATGTATTAGAATCTCCAAAGCATAAAATCTGCTTCATAAATATCTATCCGTCCTCTTTTTCATATTCTGGTAATCAAATAAAGTATTCGATGGTCTTATCCGCAGTCAGTCTGGTATTTTCGTTAAATAAATGGACTGCTTCCCTTCCTTCCATAGGACCCAGAGAGTAAATTTCAAGCGACTCTTTGTTAAAATAGCTTTCCGGCACTACTCTGTTATAGGTAAAAGGGTGTTTTTCATCCATTAAAATATCCTTTTGCCGAAACGGCTCATCCCGGTAATAAGGATCGAACATATAAATTTTACCGTCCGCCTCACCGGTCAACAGTACGTAATGTGCCTCATCATAAAACAACCGCACCACCACAGCGCCTTTATGACGAAGCGCCTCATTGATCTCACTTCCGCCGCCCACATATACATTCCTTCCCGACAAATAGCGGCTGCTTACCGGCAGTTGTCCGATCTTTCCAAACCCGTTAAGCCAGTTGCTTAAAAACATCATAGCTGCCGTAGAAGTTCCGCTTTTTCCGGGAACTCCCTCCGCATTATAGCAATCCAGGCAATATAACATGATATTGCGTATGACCTCCGGCGGGATATCCTCCCTTGGAAACAGGAAACTGATGGCATTCAGCATTGCCGTTGGACCACAGTCAAATTCTGATAGTTGATAGTGCAGTGGATTTTTCATAAAAATATATCCTTCCTTCTTTTGTCGATCTATTTAATTTACTATTTCAGATATTCGTTTATGATCAGATTTCTTTATGACGATACGCAAAATAATTCACGCTTCCGTCATCCCTACTTTGCCCACCTTTTTAGTATGATATATTTTAGAAATCATACTACTCCTGCCGCCGTCTGTCAACCGGATTCATCCCATAAAATACCATTTCCTGTATCAATATTCCATGGTCAACAGCTTGCTTACAAGCTCCGCTCCCCGCTTCAGATCTTCTGTCATCGTATATTCTTTTATGGAATGTACCTGATACATGCCGCAGGATAAAACAATGCCGCGGATGCCATTTTTCACAAAAACATTATTATCGCTTCCTCCAAAAGTATCCACAAGCTCACAGGATATATCCAGTTCCCTGCATGCCATGACAAATCTTTGTACGACCGGCTCATTTTCCCCGATCTTATATGCCTCGATATTGATCGTTGTTTCCAACATAAACTGGGCACCGGTTCCTTCCAGCGTTTCAGAAAAAATTTGCCTTATATCCTCTATGCTCTGCAATGCCTTTTCATGAGAAAAGCTGCGTACTTCTCCTTGACAACTGCAGCATTCCGGCACGATATTGGACATGGTTCCTCCCGAAATCGTCCCTATGTTCAGCGTGGTTTCCTCATCCGGATGCCCCTGCTTTATTTTTGCCACCGCGCTGCTCATCAGGGCTATGGCGTGAATGCCTTTTTCCGGCTCGAATCCCGCATGTGCCGCCTTACCTTGTACGGTTATGCCAAAAGAGATAATGGAAGGCGCACGGAGCGCGGCTTTCCCGATGGCGCCGCTTAAATCCAGAACATAAGCTTCCTTTGATTTGATCCGGCTAAAGTCAAAAGCCTTTGTTCCTTGATCATACAACTCTTCTGCTATAGGGAAAAGCACTTCTATATCCCGATGGGCGATGCCCGCTTCCTGAATGCTTCTGATTCCTTCCAGAATCTCTACAATGCCTGCCGCGTCATCTGCGCCCAGCACCGTTTCCCCTTGGGAAGTAACCTTTCCATCCGCATGAAAAACCGCCTTCTTCCCTGCTCCCGGCTGTACGGTATCCATGTGCGCCGCCAGCAAAACCGGTTCTCCGGACAGCGTTCCCTTTAAAAAGCCGTATACATTTCCTGCATTGCCGCCATAAGCCTCTCCCGCCTTATCCTCTTTTACCGAAAATCCCAGCTCTTTTAATTTTCCAATTAAACAATCCGCCATCTCCCGTTCCCGGAAGCTGACGGAATCAATGGCTGTCAATTCTGAAAACTCTTGTCTGATACGTTCCGTATTGATTGTAATCGGCTTGCTGCTCATGTTTTCCTTCACTTTATTACCTTTCATTCTTACCCTTTTATTTTTCTTATCGATTCCCTTACAGGATCTTCCCGCCGCCGAGCACGATATCCCCGTCATAAAATACAACCGCCTGCCCGCAGGTAATTCCCCTTTGCGGCTCGTCAAAGGTCACTTTAACCTTATCATCCGTTACCTTTTCGATAACTGCATCAGCTTCCTTTTGCTTATAGCGGATCTTTGCCTTACAGCGCACAGGCTCTTTTATATCTTCAAAAGCGATCCAGTTTAAATCCGACGCTTCCAGCGTATCATGGAACAGCCTTTCATTTTTACCCAGAACTACCGTATTGGTATCCATTCTTTTTTCACATACATATAAAGGCTCCGGAAGCGACAGTCCCAATCCCTTCCTCTGTCCGATGGTATATCTGATAATCCCCTTATGGGTCCCCAGTACCGTACCATCCTCGGTTACAAAGTCCCCTTCAGGAAATGTCTTATTACAGTAGGTTTCGATAAAGCGGGCATAATCTCCGTCCGGCACAAAGCAGATGTCCTGGCTGTCAGGCTTCCTGGCATTTACAAAGCCCATTTCCTCCGCGATCTCTCTGATCTTAGTCTTGCGGTATTCACCCAGTGGAAAAAGAGTATGCGCCAGCTGCTCCTGGGTCAGATTATAGAGCACGTAGCTTTGATCCTTGGATTCATCCACGCCCTTTTTTAACAGATAGCGGTCTCTTTCCGGATCATATTCTATTCTGGCATAATGCCCTGTTACCACATAGTCAAAGGAAAGCTCATACATACGCTGCATCAGCTTTTGAAACTTCATATAACGGTTGCATTCTATGCAAGGGTTCGGCGTACCGCCTTCCATATAGGTATTGACAAACCGCTCAATGACTTCTTTTTCAAAATCATCGGTAAAATTAAATACATAAAAAGGCATGCCAAAGGATCTCGCCACATTTCCCGCATCCTCCACATCGCTTAAGGAACAGCAGGTCTTTTCTTTCTCTATGCCGATATCTTCATTATTATATAATTTCATAGTGGCTCCGATACACTCATATCCCGCCTTTGTCATCAGATACGCCGCCACACTGGAGTCCACCCCGCCGCTCATGGCAATAATCGCCTTTTTCTTTTTGTTCATGTCATTCCCTCTGGTCTTAGTTTTTTCATTCCCATCTATCATATCACACTTTTCTATAAAAGTCTCTGACCGCGCCAAGATATTCGATACAGATACAATTTCTCAAATGATAAAAAGTTCCCTTTGGCACTTATCATACCATCAGTATTTCCGCAATAGAAACAAGCGGATAGAAATGATAAAAGTTATCATTCATCCGCCTGCCTCTAATCTCACTATTTCAAATATGGCGCGACCGCGCCTAAGTCAATTTACTATGCCATGCCTGCCAAAGCTCTTCCTAAGTCCCTGCACTGTTCTGCAACATCTGCATCCGGCGCACCGTTTACGGTTACGCCTTCTCCGTTTACTACGGTTGCGCCTGCTCCGGAAACTCTGTCCTCCCAATCGCGCATCCATTCCTGGTTACCCCAGCCGTAAGAGCCGAACAATGCAATCTGCTTTCCGGCGATCTCGCCTTCCAATGCGCTCATAAAAGACTCCATCTCGGTTTCCTCCAACTGCTCCGCTCCCATGGACGGGCACCCTAAAGCGAAAGCCTTAGCTGCTTTCAGATCATTTACATCCGCCGCGCTTACCGGCAGCAATACCGGTTCTGCACCTGCTTCCTTTACGCCTTCTGCAACCGATTCAGCCATAGCCGCTGTATTGCCGGTTCCGCTCCAATATATAATTGATACCTGACTCATATGATTTCCTCTCTTTCTTCTCTTTATGCAAAACCGCCGGCACTTTACTCCATGCCTTATACTGCGATTTCCTCTATTGTCTTTCCCATGATGACTTCTCTTACCGCCGTTTCCCGCTCCGCATCAAATCTACAAAACAGCTTTGCGGCTTCCTGCACATTGTGATACACCTTCCAATAGTCCATATATGCAAAGTTTTTTCCGTCATTTTCAATAAAACCTTTCACATCCGGCAGAGGATAGCCGAGGAATACGCCGATTTCATGGGGGAAGTCTGTTTGCCCATTGCCGTAAAGCCTGATTCTTTTTGACAGCTTCTTGATAAGTTCCCCGGTATCCTCTTCTAAATACCCGTATTCCTTCAGGAATTTTCGCACCGTTTCCGATTGCAGATATGCGAAAAGTTCCTTTTCCCGATACAGATACAAAACCACTTTGTCTCCTTTTACGCTCAGGAATCGGCAGGAGATATCTGTTCCCTTTAATAAAGCTCTGATCCCGACGGCTTCCTTTTTACTCAGGGTCAAAATATTTGCCATTGCCAGTTTTTTCATCAACGGCGCGCAGTGCATTGCCATAAGCAAGGCGAGGTTGCTTTCCCTGCTGCCCGAATTCCTGATGGCGATCATTTCCTGTATAGGCATATGCCTTACCGCCTTAAGAACGCTTTACGTTAAATGCTCCAAGCCCGGGATAAACCGCGCTTTCGCCAAGCTGTTCCTCAATACGCAGAATCTGGTTGTATTTTGCCACTCTCTCCGTTCTGCTGGGCGCACCGGTTTTGATCTGGCAGGTATTCAGTGCAACTGCAAGATCCGCGATGGTGGTGTCTTCCGTTTCACCGGAACGGTGGGAGGAGATTGCGGTGTACCCAGCTTTATGTGCCATTTTGATCGCTTCCAGCGTTTCGGATACGGAACCGATCTGATTGAGTTTAATCAAAATAGAATTGCCGCAGCCCGACGCAATTCCCTTTTTCAGCCTCTCCGTGTTGGTTACGAAAAGGTCGTCCCCTACCAACTGGACTTTGCCGCCCAGTTCTGAGGTCAAAAGCTGCCAGCCTTCCCAGTCTTCTTCGTCCAGGGCGTCCTCGATGGAAATGATCGGGTATTTTTCAACCAGATTTTTCCAGTGCTCAATGAGCTGTTCGGAAGTAAATTTCGTTCCCGCCTTTGGCAGAATGTATTCGCCCTTCTTTTCACCCTTCCATTCGCTGGAAGCCGCGTCCATGGCGAGCATGAAATCCTTTCCGGGCTCGTAGCCCGCTTTTTTGACCGCTTCCAATATGTATTCGATCGCCTCTTCGTCACTGGCAAGATCGGGGGCAAAGCCGCCCTCATCTCCAACAGAAGTCGCAAGCCCTTTGCTCTTTAATAATGCCGCAAGCGCATGGAACACCTCGGCGCACCAGCGAAGCGCTTCCTTAAAGCTATCCGCGCCTACGGGCATAATCATAAATTCCTGTACGTCCACGGTATTTGCCGCATGAGCGCCGCCGTTTAAAATGTTCATCATGGGAACCGGTAAACGGTTGCCGGAAATGCCGCCCAAAAATCTATATAACGGAATATCCAATGAAATCGATGCCGCTCTTGCAGTTGCAATGGATACGGCGAGAATGGCGTTAGCTCCCAAATTCGATTTGTCCTTTGTCCCGTCCGCCTTTATCATTGCCTGATCTATTGCATAAATGTCGGAAGCGTCCATTCCCCTGATGGTATCATTGATCACAGTGTTGATATTTGCGACCGCTTTGGATACGCCCTTTCCGCCATATCTTTCTTTATCATTATCTCTTAATTCCAGCGCCTCAAATTCTCCTGTAGACGCACCGCTGGGAGCCGTTCCTCTTCCTACGGTCCCATCCGCCAAAACCACTTCCGCCTCCACGGTAGGATTTCCTCTGGAATCCATGATCTCTCTGCCGATTACTTTTTCAATCTGCAAATAATTCATTTTATAATCTCCTTTCAGTTTCTTTATAGACTCTGGCAGAACTGCCGCTTTGATATTTTATTCGGTGAGTAAAGCCGGCAGTCCCGAAAGGATCGGCGTTCATCTCTTTCCTTCTTTCTCGGAGTCCACATGATTTGTTCTCTTTTAGTTAGTTTTATCTAACTAAAGTTGTATTACTCAAACTATATAAAAAAAGCAATACCCTCTATTGATATCTTTTCTCAATAAAGGGTATTGCTCACTCCTATTCCATTTCCGTTTTCTTTTCCGTTTCTGCATCCGGCAACAGGTTTCCCATGCTTTTTAAACTGATGGCAATGGTCGAGGTATTGTGTAAAAGAGCCGACGTCGTCGGTTGTATAACGCCCGCGACCCCAAGCAGGATCAGCAGGGAATTGATACCGACAATCCTGATATAATTTTGATGAATCCGCTTTACCATCCTTTGGCTGATTTTTCTCAGCGAAAGAAGCTCGTACAAATTGTCCGCTTCTATGGTAATATCGGCGACCTCTCTGGCGATCTGCGCGCCGTCGCTGATGGCGATTCCCACGTCTGCCGCGGACAACGCCGGCGAATCGTTGACGCCGTCTCCGATCATAATGACCTTCCTGCCCTGCTCGTGCTCTTTATTTACAAAAGCAGCTTTGTCCTCGGGCAGCACTTCCGAATAATACTCATCCGTGCCGACCCTTTTCGCCACTTCCGACGCAGTTTTCTCGCTGTCGCCTGTCATCATGACGATTTTGGAAATCCCGCTTTGCTTAAGCCCCCGGATTACCGCCGCCGCTTCCTCCCGGATGGGATCGGAAATACAGATAACCGCGGCAAGCTCGCCCTCTATGGCAAGATAAAGCTGGGAATATTCTCCCGAAAGGCTTTGGAACCGCTCCTGCATACCTGCGGGCACTCTGCATTTTTCATCTTCAAAGACAAAGTGATAGCTTCCGATTACCACCCGTTTTCCTTCTATCTGCGAAGAAATACCGTGCGCGACAATGTACTCCACCTTAGAGTGCTTCTCTTCATGGATCAGCCCTTTTTCCTTTGCGGCATTGACGACGGCATTCGCCATGGAATGGGGAAAATGCTCTTCCAGGCACGCGGCTATCCTTAGCATTTCGTCTTCGCTTTCCTCCCGGAACGAAACGACCTTTGCCACAACGGGCTGCGCTTTCGTCAACGTACCGGTTTTATCAAATACGATCGTATCCGCTTCCGCCGCCTGCTCCAAAAACTTTCCGCCCTTGACCGTTATCCGCCGCCTGTTCGCCTCCCGGATCGCCGCCAGCACCGTAATCGGCATGGCAAGCTTGAGCGCGCAGGAAAAATCAACCATCAATACGGACAGCGCCTTGGTCGTGTTCCGGGTAAACAGATAAACAAGCCCGGTGCCAAGCAGGGTATAGGGTACCAGGCGGTCTGCCAGATGCCCGGCTCTGCTCTCTACGGCTGATTTCAGTTTTTCGGTGCCTTCGATCATCGTCACGATCTTCTCATATCTGGTGGCGCCCGAAACCTCCTTTACCCGTATTGTCAGTTCTCCTTCCTCCAATACGGTACCCGCATAGACATATCCGTCCTTCTTCTTTTCCACCGGCAGGGACTCCCCTGTCAAGGAGGATTGGTTGACCATTCCCTCTCCCCCTTCGACAACGCCGTCGAAGGGAATCACATTTCCCATACGAACGACAATCAGATCTCCGGCGGCAATCCTGTCCGCGTCAACAGGCGTCTCTTTTCCGTCCGAAAGCATCCAGACCTTCGTCACATTCAAAGACATACTGCGGGCAAGATCCCTCACCGATTTTTTGTGAGTCCATTCCTCCAGTATTTCTCCTACGTCAAGCAAAAACATGACGGAACCCGCCGTTCCCATATCCCGCCTGATAACCGACACGCCGATCGCCACGCCGTCTAAAAGCGCAACTTCTATTTTCCCTTTGGCAAGGCAGCGCAGCCCCTTCCAGATATATTTGACCGATTTGATTACCGTTACGGCGCATCTGACCGGATAAGGCAGAAACACCCTGCTGCCGGCGCGCGTCAGCACCCTGACCGCCAGTTTATCAAGATACTCTCTGTTTGTTTTCCTGCCGGACAGTTCAATGACCGAATCCGGGGGCTCCGTCTTTTCATAGGAAAACGCCTGCAGCGCCTGCAAAAGCTCCATTCTTTTCTCCCGTCCGCCAAAATAGCGGATGACCGCGTCCCCGGTCCGCTCATAGACCTTTGCACTTATGACACCGCCGCAATTTTCCAGATAATATTGCAGCGTATCGGCTTCCCGGTCCGTCATATGCGCCGAAACCGCATGAATCCTGATTCGCCCTTCTATCTCATGCAAAATCCGAAATCTCATTTTTTACAGTCCTTCCAAAATTCCGGTGCTTTATTCCGCGCCCTGTTCCGCCTGCGCGCCCGCGCCTTCATCCTCATATTCTTTTTCCGCCTCGGCGCGCGCTTCATTGATCTGCTGCGCTTCCGCATAAATATCTCCTGCGTTTTCCTGAATATTCGTAACCGTCTTCATCACGCATTCCTTCGCGCGCAGCGCCGCCGCCGTGCAGTGCGTATATACCTTTTTTGCATCCTTTCCGGACAGGATCTTGATCCCCGCCGTACCAAACAGCACGCCCGCTGCAAAAATTCCCGTTTTCTTTCCGTCAAATTTCTTCAAAAAATTCATGATTTTACGGCCTCCGTATCCTATTGATGTTTATATCCGGTATAGATTGCCATCAGCATACAGACGACGGCAGCCCATGCCCAAAATTTGTGTTTTTCCATCTGACATTCCTCCTTGAACATTCAGTATAGTCTTCCGGCGGGCACACTTCTATCCTTTTTTCGCTTATTGATATTTTTTCTCAATAAGTATCTTCCCTTTCCGCTTTTTTGCTGCCTTATTCCACGTTTTTCAGCGCCTCGTCCATCGGAATCCGCTTAATTCTTCCGAAATCAAAAAACAAAACGATCAGATAGCCGATCATGACAAAAGCAAACATTTTTACATATCCTGCGGGCTCCATAACGAAAGCGTACCATCCGCTGTATTCGGACATCATCGTTTTCCACACCTTTTCCATGACCAGCGTGCCCAAAAGAACGCTGACAACGTTTGCCGCCACCACAAATATCGTCGTTGAAACCAGATACAGACTTGCGATTTCTTTATTTTCATATCCCAAAATCTTCGTCATGGATATGGCGTTTTCATTTTTTTCGATAATGATTTTGGTCAGCAGGTAGATAAGCACCGCCGACAGCAAAATGCACAGCACCTGGAAATACTGCATATAAGAGCCCATAGAATGATCCATCTGGTCGCACATTTTGGTAATATCCCGTTCGGTAATGACCGTCGCGATCTCCTCCTGTCCGATATCCGTGATTTTTGTATCGGACATATAGCCGCTAAACGCTTCCTCCTCCAGATCAAAAACCAAACGGTAATTTCGGATCGGCATAAAGACCGCAATGCTCTGGGATTTTTCGTAAATGCCCGCCACCTCAAATTCATAGCTGCCGTTTTCGTACTTTTCATTCAAAGTAAAGGTATCGCCCTCATTTAATCCGTACTTATCCTGAAAAGCCGCCGAAATATAGACCTCCCGCCCGGAAAGCGCCGCCGGATCACCGATTTTGACATAGCGGCTGTCCTCTGAAATTCCGTAAACGGATACTTCTTCTTCAAATTCGCCGTTGCCCGTCTGCAGGGAGCTCATAGCGAAAGGTTCCGCATCCGCATTTTTTGTTTTGATCACATTGCCGTCCTCGTCCTGAAAAGATTTGAGCACATATTGGTACCGGGCGAACATCATATCCGCGGCATTGTCCTTGTAATAATCCAGCGTGGACGGCAGCCCTACCGCCATGGCGAGCATAATCATAATAAAGAAAATACCCGCAAAAAGAATGATATAATTGGAGACGTTTTGAAACATAATACGCAGGCGGAACCTGGCAAAAAACTTCCAGCCCGGCAGACGCATCGCCTTTTTCCTCCTTGTTTTTTTCAGGTCATGGCGCAGAAACTGTAACGGCGTGTGCCCCATCATTTTGACAATCACGATCAGATTGACCGCAAGCATCAGTACAATCGGAATTAACGTCGTCTTCACAAACGCCTCGGGATTCCAGACTGTCTTGTAAGCGGGCAGGCTGTAGCTGTTATAATACATGGATACCACCACGTTTTTAAACGCCGAATAGCCCAGGATATTGCCGATGCACGCCGACAGTAACGTTACGATTACCGGCATGGATAAATAGTGACGGACCAGTTCTCCCCTGCTGTAGCCCGAAGCCCTGAGTGTTCCGATCGCCGAGGCTTCCTTTGCAATGGTATTGCTGATCGTAACGGCGAAAATAAATGCGATGATCACGATTAAAACGTCCAAAAGCACGCCGCCCATCGCCTCGTCGGAGCCCATATCGTCGGTGGCAAAATTGATCGCCGGGTTCGCATACCGCGGTACATAATCCTCAAGCTCCCGGTCCGCAACGACCGTCTGCGTCAGAAGCGCTTTTAGAAAATCGTCCGAAAGGCTTTTTTCTTCCTTTTCGTCCGCCGCCTCCTCCGCGTATTTCCATGCGTAAGCGTAATGCAGCGAACCGTTCAGACGTTCAAATCCGCTTTCCGTTACCACCGCCACATCAAATTTCAACGCGTCAAACATCATATCCGTACTTTTTTCATGCAGGGTGGAATAATTCACATAGGCGATCAGCCCCACGACCTCATATTCCTCTCCGCCTGCCGTAATCGTATCTCCTACCGTAACGCCCACGTTGTCCGCGTGCATACGGTCAATGGCGATCTCCCGCTCCGTCTCCGGGAATCTCCCTTCTATCAGGCTTGCCAGATTGACGTCTTCTGTTTTTGCGTAGACGCGGATCGTTCCGTCCGCCACGCCGTCTTTGTTATAATCCTCTTCCTCGTTTCTGTAGAAATTTTCATAGACCTCTACGCCGACCGCCTTAAAATCGGGATCGTTTAATTCATACTTTTCCTCCGCTTTAGCGTATTCCTCCTCTACTTCTTCCTGTATTTTGGTCCACGCTTCATCATAGGCGGCGTTAAATTCCTCCGTGAAGGTTTCGTCCAGCTCTTTTTTCGCTTCGTCCAGATAATATTGTCTCACATCGGCTTTTTCTCCCGTTCGGATCGCCGCAAGCAGGTCATCGTCCGCCCTGCCGTCCAGCTCAAAGTGCCCGTCCTCCAGCAAATACTGACCGACGCTTTCCCGCGCCGCCGTCATCATACTTCCGTTTGCCACATACATTCCCGATACGAAGCCGATCGTCAAAATCAAAAACAGGCTTACCACAAGATATTTTTTCCAGTCTCCCGTCAGTTCCCGCGGGATACGCCTGATCAGCGGATTTCTCACTTTTTTCTTTTTCATCACTATCCTCCTCGTTCCCCTTACCATTCCAGATCTGCGGCGGAAATTTTGTTTTCGTTGATTTCGTTTTTGCGGACGCTTCCGTCGCGAAGCTTGATCACATGGTCCGCCATGTTTTTGATCGCCTCATTGTGAGTTACCATGATAACGGTATTGCCGTATTTTTGATTAACGTCTTCGATCAGTTTCAGAATTTCCTTGGAGGTATTATAGTCGAGCGCGCCGGTGGGCTCGTCGCAAAGCAGAATATCCGGGTTTTTGACAATGGCGCGCCCGATGGACACGCGCTGCTGCTGTCCGCCGGAAAGCTGATTCGGGAGTTTGTATCTGTGTTCCCAGAGCCCCAGCGTATGCAAAAGCTCGTCGATATCCAGGGAACGGTCGGACAGATAAGCTCCGACCTCAATATTTTCCTTGACGTTCAGATTGGCAATCAGATTGTATAACTGAAATACATACCCCAAATGCTTTCTGCGGTACCGGGTCAGTTTCTTTTCGCTCAGATCCTTGAGTTTATCCCCGTTGATGGAAATATAGCCCGAATCCGCGCTGTCGATTCCCCCGATAATATTAAGAAGCGTAGACTTTCCCGAGCCGGAAGGTCCTAACAACACGCAAAATTCTCCCTTCGCCACCGAAAAATTCATGCCCCTGAGCACTTCCTGACGGGTCTCCCCGCTTCCAAAGCCTTTCTTTAAATCCACAATTTCCAAAAATTTTCTTTCTTCTTCCGACATACTGTCTCCTCCCTCGTCCAGGCTTTTACCATTTCTTTTGTCCCGGTCGTCTGTTTCTTTTTTATTTTATGATCGCTTTTATATATGAACGTTTTATCATTCGTTCATATGTATGACAAAAAAATATGTTTTCCCGTTCTTATTCTTTCTCCGACCCGCCCGCACAATCGGACGAGCGTTTCCCGATATATTTAAAAATTTTACTTTTAATCAGATTCAGCAAAAACACCAGGACGCCCGTAAATAATACCGCACATCCTCCGTAAAGCAAGGACATTACCGCGTCTTTTTCCATTCTATTCCTCCTTTTCCCGTTCCTTTGTGCACGCAACCTTAAAAGCGTTTTTCCTGTTGATTGCGCCGATTTCTTCCAATGTGTTAATCATACGATAGACTGTCGCCATGCCGATTCGTTTTTCCTGCTTCGCCGCTTTGTAATAAATTTCCTTGCAGCTTGCACAGTCCTCTTCCAGAATGATATCGAGCAACATCAATCTCTGCTTTGTCATCCGATATCCCCTGTTCTTCAATTGCCGGATAATCAATTCTTTCTGTAACACGTATTTTCTCCTTTTTTATAAAAACAAAGGGGACCTGCCTTTACCTTGCAGATCCCCGCTTTTTCATGCCGGACTGCTTATTTCGCGCCAGCCAGTTTCTTTGTATTTACTTTTAATGTTTTGCTTTCCTTGTAAGGTCTGAAGAGCAGATAAAGGAAACCGATGATTACCAAAATCGCTACGACAGTACCTACGCCAAACGCGCCTGTTGTGAACAGCGTTCCGACCTGATATACGCACAGAGAAACCAGATAAGCAAGGATGCACTGATAACCGATTGCGAACCAGAACCATTTCGTATTGTTCATTTCTCTCTTGATCGCTCCCATCGCTGCGAAGCAAGGCGCGCACAGAAGGTTGAATACCAGGAAGGAGTACGCTGCAATCTGCGTCATGCTGCCTGCGAGCTGTCCCCAGATCTCCGCGCCGTCTTCCGCAACCTCTGCAAAACCGAAGAGGATACCAAAGGTTCCGACTACATTTTCTTTTGCGATCAATCCGGTTACCGCTGCAACAGCCATCTTCCAGTCGCCCCAGCCAAGAGGTGTGAAGATCGGTGCGATAACGCTTCCGATATTTGCCAGAATACTGTTGTTGAGCTGTTCCGCTTCCAGCATACCGAAGGAACCGTCAACCCATCCGAAGCTCATTAAGAACCAGAGAACGATAGTGGATAACAGGATGATGGTACCCGCCTTTTTGATAAAGGACCAGCCTCTCTCCCACATGCTTCTGAGCACATTGCCTACCGTAGGCAGGTGGTAAGCCGGCAGCTCCATAACGAAGGGAGCCGGATCGCCTGCAAACATTTTTGTTTTCTTTAAAATAATACCGGAGCAGATAATCGCCGCAATTCCCACAAAGTATGCGCTGGGCGCTACCCAGGAAGCTCCGTCGAACAACGCGCCCGCGATCAATGCGATAATCGGCAGTTTTGCGCCGCACGGAATAAACGTCGTCGTCATAATCGTCATCTTGCGGTCCCTGTCGTTTTCAATGGTTCTTGACGCCATAACGCCGGGAACGCCGCAGCCCGTACCGATCAACATCGGAATAAAGGATTTTCCGGATAAACCGAATTTGCGGAAAATTCTGTCCATGATAAACGCTACACGAGCCATATAACCGCACGCCTCCAGGAATGCGAGGAAGATAAACAATACAAGCATCTGAGGCACAAAGCCCAGTACCGCGCCGACGCCGGCAACAATACCGTCTAAGATCAGCCCCTGCAGCCAGTCTGCACAGCCGATGGCATTAAGCAGGTTTTCAACCAATACCGGCACGCCGGGAACCCATACGCCGTAATCCGCAGGATCAGGACCTTCTTCTCCCATATCCGCAAGTAACGCTTCCGCTTCATTCGCCGTCGTTTCCGAAAGCTCTACCGTCTCAAGCACTTCGCCCTCTTCATCTAAAATATCAACGCTTGCAGCGCCTTCTTCATATGCCGCTACAATCTGATCCGCTCTGTCATAATCAGCCGCAGCGTCTTCATACGCGCCGCTTCCGATGCCGAACAGATGCCAGCCGTCTCCGAATACACCGTCGTTCGCCCAGTCCGTAGCCCAGGTTCCCACCGTCGTAACGGATACATAATATACAAGCCACATAACCAAAGCAAAAATCGGCAGCGCAAGGAACCTGTTTGTGACAATCCTGTCGATTTTATCGGATACGCTCATCTTCTTGCCGGTTTCCTTTTTGGTAACGCAATCGCCGATAATCGAAGAAATATAAACATATCTTTCGTTGGTAATAATACTTTCCGTATCGTCGTCAAAAGCATCTTCCAACTGTTTGATCTGTACCGATACGTCGGGAACGCTCTTTAACTGTTCGCCGATTTTATCATCTTTTTCCAACAGCTTGATCGCGAAGAATCTCTTTTGTTCTTCCGCTACGTCGCTTCCCAGCATATCTTCCACAGCTTTGATCGCGTCCTCAACAGCGGGAGCAAATTCATGTACCGGAACAGCCGCGTTCTTTTTCTGCGCCAAGCCTACGGCTTTTTCAGCCATCTTCTGGATTCCCGTTCCTTTTAAAGCGGAAATCTCAACAACCTCGCAGCCCAGCTTCTGGCTCAGCTTATCGATATGTATGGTGTCTCCGGATTTTTCCAGAATATCAATCATGTTTACCGCCATGATTACCGGAATACCCAGCTCCATAATCTGAGTTGACAGGTATAAGTTTCTCTCAATGTTGGTACCGTCTACAATATTGATAATCGCGTCCGGTCTTTCATTGATCAGATAATTTCTCGCTACCACTTCTTCCAGTGTGTAGGGAGACAGGGAATAAATTCCCGGCAAGTCCATGATCGCAACATCTTTGTGTCCTTTGAGCTTACCTTCCTTTTTTTCTACCGTAACGCCCGGCCAGTTACCAACAAACTGATTGGAACCTGTCAGAGCGTTGAATAATGTTGTTTTTCCACAGTTCGGATTGCCTGCTAAAGCAATTTTAATAGACATTTTTCTACTCCTTCTTTCCTTTATTCTACCTCGATCATTTCCGCATCCGCTTTACGCAGGGATAATTCATATCCTCTGACAGTAACTTCAACGGGATCTCCCAGGGGCGCTACCTTTCTTACATAAATATCGACTCCCTTTGTGATTCCCATGTCCATGATCCGTCTCTTAACCGGACCTTCACCGGACAGTTTCTTCACAGTAACTGTCTGCCCGCAGGCAACTTCCTTCAGTGTTTTCATAATGTACTCCTTCCTCATAGATATCTTTTATGAAACCATAATCTTGTTTGCCATGTCTTTTCCGATGGCAACTCTGGAATCCTTAATATTGACAATGATGTTGCCGCCGACCTGAGAAATGACGGTCACGGTTCCACCGCATACAAAACCGAGATTCTCCAAAAATCTCCGGGTTTCTTCTTTGCCTCCCACCCGTGCGATCACATTGGGCTCTCCTTCTTTAACCATAGATAACGGCATCATACTCACCCTTCCTTTTCAAAAAGTAAATTGTCAAAGTAATTGATAATGATTTTCATTTGCTCTTTTCGATAGTTAGTATATTCTAACTTTTATTCGTTGTCAATAATCCAAAGAAGATTTTTTGTGATTTTTTTCAAACTTTTTTTCAAAATTTGAAAGACAGCTTACGATTATGCTATAATGGGCGGTATAATATAAGGAAAAAAACGGTTCGCTTCGGGCGAAGAGCCCAACCGCAAAGGTTGCCGCAAGCCGCGACCGTTTATGACAAGGGGTGAATTTATGAATACCAATGAATCCGCAGAAAACTATTTGGAAACGATCCTGATCCTGAGCCACAAGCTCCCCGTCGTCCGCTCCGTGGACATTGCCACAGAACTCGGCTTCAAAAAATCCAGCGTCAGCATCGCAATGAAAAATTTAAGAGAAAAGCAGATGATTACCGTAACCGACGCTGGATTCATCTATCTGACCGACGCCGGCAGGGAAGTCGCAGAAATGATTTACGAAAGGCACCAGTTACTTTCCGACTGGCTCATACGTCTCGGCGTTCCGTCCGAAATCGCAACAGCCGACGCCTGCAAGATCGAACACGTCATCAGCAAAGAAAGTTTTGAAGCAATCAAAAAGCATGTGAAATAAAATTTCACATGCTTTTTTACTGCCGCTATATTGCACGGCAATGCCGCCCGGACCCGCCCGGTCCGGTCAAAGCCATTCTAAGACCCCGTCATATTTTTGGGCAAAATCTTGCAACCGATTGTTATGCTTGCAAAGCCGCATAATCAGCGGGTTTCCTCCCTGCTTCCGTCCCGTTTTCTCTCGCGTTTTTCCATTGCCCGGACATTAAAATTCAATCCCTTTTCGCGCCGCAATTCCTTTTTCAAACGGGTGTTTTTCACATCTCATTTCCGTCACATAGTCCGCCGCGTCCTTAAGCGCCTGCTCCGGGTCCCGCCCGGTCATGACCAGCTCGATATTTTCCGGCTTATGCAGCAGCACCTCCTCTAACCTGCTCCGGTCAACCAGGCGCCATCTATAGGCGTAAGTGATCTCGTCAAGCACCACAACTCCCCCGTCCTTCATCCGTCCGATTTCTTCAATCGCCGTTTCCAACAGTTTTTCCTGTTCCGCGGCAAAAACCTCCTTCTCCTCCCCGCTCATCCTGCTGTAAAATCCTTTCGGCGTCTTTGCATGAGCTGTTTTGACGCCAGGAATCTTTTTGAGCACTTCGACTTCTCCCGAAGTATCGTCTTTCATAAACTGTATAAATAATACTCGTTTTTTATTTCCCGCCGCGCGGACGCACAGCCCGACCGCCGCCGTCGTCTTTCCTTTTCCGTCCCCGTAATATAAATGGATCAATCCTTTCTCCATACTGCATTTCCTTCCCTTCCAAATATTTGCTGATATCCGTAGCGAAAAGGTCCCGCCGCCTTCTTCCTGTTGGGACAGTCAACCCTGGTGCAGTCCGCGCAAATATCGGCGCACGCTGCATTTTTCTCATCTGACAATTCCGTCATAAAAACAACTGTTTTTTGCGGCGTCATGGCAAGCGCCTCGTTGCAGGACACCTCCCCAACTCCCATCCTTTCCAACAGCTTCGGCACCTCTTTCATCTGCTCTTCGTCAAAAAAGCGCAGCCTGCCCGGATATTTCTTTTCTCTCTCATAGAATTGCGCTCCGAACAGCTCATACGCCCGGCGCAAAATCCCCATGGCGAAGCAATCCGCCGCATACGCCTGCAGCAATTCTCCTTTTGTTTCATACAGCGTCGTCATTTCGTCATAGGCGCTGCCAATTGTCATAACAGCCGTAATTTCATTTTGTTCCCGCAAATACCAGACCTTAACCGAAGCTTCTGCCTCCCGCTCGTCGCTTCCGTAAAAATCCGTCCACACTTTCAGGCAGGCATCCAGGTCCGACTCCCGAAAATGCGCCTGCTTTAAAAAGAGACGGAAATCCTCTACGGATACCTTTACAGCGTAGGTTAAAAACCGCGCCTGTGTCCAAACGGCTCCGATCGCCTCTCTCCAGACCGCCGTCAGCTTCTCCAGCGAATACGCCGCGTTTGCCGGGCTGGTGGACGGCAGTACGACGCACTCCTTCCCCGTCACGGGTTGTATATACTTCCGATAAAATCTCTCCGCCGTTTTTCCGTTTACAAAGACCGTTTTTACCTTTGTCTTTTGCAACAGCCCCGGAATATCCGCCGTGACCACATTTTTAATACTGCTGTCGCTGGAGCCCCTGATATCGCATTCCTCAATCACGTCCCAGACCGCCACGCAGGAATCCAACAGCATTTTTTTCTTTTCCGCTATGGTCGCGGGCGTTTCCTTTCCCAAAACGGCGGACAACACCTTCCAAAAGCGGTTTTGCGGGTGCCCGTAATAAAACCCGTTTTCTCTGGATTTTACGGAAGGAAGGCTCCCCAATATGAGGATTTCCGAATTTTCATCGCAGACCGGCTCAAACGGCTGCTTAATATGCGTATATTCCATGTCCGAGACTCCTTTGACTGCTCCTCTTTATTTTTATCACTCATTCTATCACATATTATTTATCATATCACATTTCCCGGCAAATACGAAATCTAAAGGAACTATAAAACACAGAATATTCATTTGCATTTTCCGTATAAATCAACTAAACTGTAATAATAGAGAACAGAAAGGAGTTTTTGCGATGTCCTTTATTTCTTTTTCTCATGTCCGTAAAGATTATCAGATGGGCGAAGTGATTATTCAGGCATTGAACGATGTCAATTTTGAAATTGAAAAAGGCGAACTAACGGTTATCCTCGGTTCCTCGGGAGCCGGCAAGACAACCGCTCTCAATATCCTTGGCGGGATGGATACCGCCACCGACGGCAGCGTACTGGTGGACGGCGTGGATTTAACCGCCTGCAACAAAAAAGCGCTGACCAGGTACCGCCGGGAAGATATCGGATTCGTCTTCCAGTTTTATAACCTGGTACCCAATCTGACCGCTTTGGAAAATGTGGAATTGGCGGCGCAGATCTGCAAAGATTCCCTGGACGCCGCAGCCGTTTTAGAAAAGGTCGGTCTGAAGGATCGTATGTCCAATTTTCCGGCGCAGTTATCAGGCGGCGAACAACAGCGCGTCGCGATTGCCCGAGCAATCGCCAAGAACCCCAAGCTGCTGTTGTGCGACGAGCCCACCGGCGCTTTGGATTATGCCACAGGCAAACAGATCCTTCAATTATTGCAGGATACCTGCCGCCGTGAAAATATGACGGTGTTAATCATTACCCACAATTCCGCGCTGGCGCCCATGGCTGATAAGGTCATCCGCTTTAAAAGCGGAAAGGTTACCGACATTACCGTCAACCCGTCGCCTACCCCCATTGCGGAAATCGAATGGTAAAACCGGGCGGTGCCTCCGTAAACGCTTTGCAGCGTTATAGAAAAACAATAAACAGCGGACTCTTTCAGTCCGTAACAGAAAGGAAATTCCGATCATGAGTCAGGAAAAGGTAAACAAATACAAAGAAGAAAAGAAAAACAGAAAGGCACGGCTGGAAAAAGAAAAGAAGCATAAGAAATTCTGGAAAATTTTCGGTCCCGTACTTGCCGTTCTCGTAGTTGCCGCTATCGGCGCAGGCATTTACTATATTCCCAGGCTGACCAACAAGGCGGCACAACAGCAAAGCGCCCAGGAAATCGATATGGACGCGTTAATGGAAATGCTCAATTCCTCCGTCTCCGGCAACACTACCGACGGTACCGGCACCGACACTACCGGCACTACTGGCGACACCACCGACACAACCACACCGACAGCCGGCGAAACAACCGCACCCGAAACCGCCGAATAACTGCATCAACAGCCACCAAATAGCCAAACGGCTACAGCCTTTACACGAATCAGACAAGCACCAAAAAAACACGGCTGTCGCAATGTAGCAAAAAACGGTATCTGTTAAAGGAAACCTTTATAAAAACGCCGGTGCTTAATCCGCGTATTTTGCGGATTTATGCACCGCTGCGTTTTTGTAGAGCGAAAGCGCGTTTCCTTTAACAGATACCGTTTTTTCTAAATGCAGCGTTTTCTTCTGCCATCTATTACTGCTTCAGCACATCTAAATACCAAAGCGCCTCATCCGACAGATCCTCGTTCGTGAATCCGCTGGACTTGGTACAATCGGGTTTGAAGAACGCCGATGATTCGTCTTTGTTGGAAAGATTCCAGATACAGTAGCTGATGCCGTTCTGATCCATCAGATCAATCCATTTATTCGCTTCTTCCACGTTGATCGCACCGTTGCCGGACGCGTCGCAAATCCCAAATTCACTGACAAAAATCGGAAGTCCCTGGTTATAAGCGTTCTGTAAGGTGTTCCTCAAATCGTCTCTGTGGGTATCCGCATAGAAATGGAGCACATACATCAAATTGTCGTATCCGGTAATCGGGTCCGCCGCCGCCTCATTTACAAACTGCGACCAGTTGGGCGTTCCCACCAGTATCAGCGCATCCTGATCCTTTTCCCTGATAACCGGGATCACTTCATTGGCATAAGTCTTAATATCGTTCCAGCTTGCGCCGCTGTTAGGTTCGTTGCAGATCTCATAGATCACGTTGTCATAGCCCTGGTAGCGCTCCGCCATTTCCGCGAAAAATTTCTTTGCTTCTTCCTTATTCTGCAACGGATTGCTGTCGCTTAAAATATGCCAGTCAATGATCACATACATGCCCAGATTAGTCGCGTGATTGACGCCCTCTCCAATGACATTTTTCAGGGTCTGCTTATTATTCTCATCGCCCACGCAATATCCGTTGTACTCCGCAGTATACATGGCAAGTCTGACGACCTCCACGTTCCACTCGTCCCGCATCTGTCTGAAAAAGTCCTCGTTTACATATTGGGGATACCATGACAGCCCGTGGGTACTGACCCCTTTCAACTGTACCTGATTGCCGTTTTTGTCCGTCAATCTGTTTCCCTTTACCTGTAGCGCTCCATAGCGCTCAACCGGTGTTCCATTCATCGCTGCACCCTCCGCTTTCGTTTTTTGTTCATTGACATCTGTGTCATTTTCACTGCCATCCCGGGAATTTCCCTGACCGCCGTTATTCGTTTCCGCTTCGGCTTCCGCCTCATTTGATTCTTCCGTTTTGTTTTCCCCCGAAGCACCGTCCTGATCAGAAGCCGCCGCGTCCCCACTCTCTGCGGTCCCGGCGCCGTTTACCGGCGCCCCCATCTTTTGCTGTATCGTCATTCCGGCAATCACACCTATGGCGCCCATAAGCAATGCCGCAAGCACCGCGATAATGACCCAATACTTTTTATTCTGCATCCTCCCCCGCCTTTCCTGCTATTATTTAAAGTATGCGACGCCGGATTCAAAGATCTTCATATCCTGCTCTCCGTAAATATTGATTGCCACTGCGTCGTCGCGTCTCTCAGAATGCGCCATTTTGCCAAGGCACCTTCCGTCGGGAGAGGTAATGCCTTCGATCGCGCTGTAAGAGCCGTTGATATTCCATTCCTCATCCATGGATACGTTACCGTCAAAGTCCGCATACTGGGTCGCAACCTGACCGTTTGCAAACAGCTTATCGATCCATTCTTTCGGCGCTACAAAGCGTCCTTCTCCGTGGGACGCCGGGTTTACATAAGTTTTGCCCAGCTCCGCGCCCGCAAGCCACGGCGATTTATTGGTCACAACTTTGGTATACACCATTTTGGAAATATGACGGTTAATCGTATTGAAGGTCAGTGTCGGAGAATCCTCCTTCTGTCCCACGATTTCCCCATAGGGCACCAGTCCCAGCTTAATCAGCGCCTGGAAACCGTTGCAGATGCCCAGCGCAAGACCGTCTCTTTCCTGCAGCAGCTTCATAACCGCTTCCTTAATCTTCTCATTTTGGAACGCGGTAGCAAAGAATTTCGCGCTGCCGTCGGGCTCGTCGCCTGCGGAAAAACCGCCGGGGAACATAATGATCTGCGCCTGACCGATAGCTTTTTCAAATTCATCCACGGAAGCACGGATATCGTCCGCCGTAATATTTCTGAATACCTTTGTTACCACATCGGCTCCCGCTCTTTCAAAAGCTCTGGTGCTGTCATATTCACAGTTCGTACCGGGAAACAGCGGAATAAATACCGTAGGTCTCGCAACTTTATGTTTGCATACATATATGTCGCCAGTGTCATAAAGTTTGGTTTCAACAGGCTCCGTTCCTTTGACCGCCCTGGTAGGGAATACCTTCTCCAGTTTGGAAGTCCATGCGGATAACGCCTCTTCTTCGCTGACGCTTTCTCCCTGTCCCTCAAAGCGGAAGCCGCTTTCCGCCACTTCGCCTACGACCGCATAAGGGATCTTGATCTCATCCATGAGTCCTGCAGGCACTTCGGCAAGAATATTTCCAAGCTGGTTGCAAAACAGATCTCTTACCGAAAGCGCCGCGTCAAACGCAACGCCCAACTTGTTACCGAACGCCATCTTCGCCGCCGCTGCCGCGTAGCCCTTGGAGTCCAGCGTATAAGCGGAAACAATTGTTTTATTTTGAATGAGCTTAGCAATCTCATCATACAGCGCGCAAACCTTATCATAGACAGGCAGGTCGTATTCATCTTTCTCAATCCGGAAAGCAATGAGTTTATTGCCCGCTTTCTTCAATTCCGGCGTGATGACTTCCGGATATTTCGCTACATCTACAGCAAATGACACGAGTGTCGGAGGTACGTCAATATCATTAAACGTGCCGGACATACTGTCTTTGCCGCCGATACTCGGCAGTCCAAAACCAAGCTGCGCGTCAAAAGCGCCTAACAGCGCCGCAAACGGCTGGCTCCAGCGGTGCTTGTCCTCCGTCATTCTGCGGAAGTATTCCTGGAACGTGAAACGCACCTTTTTATAATCGCCGCCTGCCGCAACAATCTTACTCAGGGATTCCAATACTGCATAAACCGCGCCGTGATAAGGGCTCCAGCTCGATAAGTACGGATCAAAGCCATAGCTCATCATCGTAACGGTCTCGGTCTTTCCTTTTAATAAGGGCAGCTTCGCAACCATGGTCTGGGTTTCCGTCAACTGATATTTGCCGCCGTAAGGCATATAGACGCTCGCCGCCCCGATGGAGGAGTCAAACATTTCCACAAGCCCCTTCTGGCTGCACACATTTAAGTCGTTTAAGGTCTTTAAGAACGCTTCCTTCACATCCTGCTTTTCTTCTACGGCGTCCGCCACAGCGGGAATCGCGATTTTATCAAAATAATTATCTTCCTTTTTCGGCATGTCAACGGCAACGTCCGTCTCCTGATGCGCTCCGTTGGTATCCAAAAAGGCTCTTGCGATATTGACAATCTCTTTGCCTCTCCATTTCAGTACCAGTCTGGGCTCCTTTGTTACGACCGCAACCTCCACAGCCTCCAGATTTTCCTGCGCCGCATAGTCCAAAAATTGTTTTACGTCCTTAGGATCGACTACCACAGCCATACGCTCCTGGGATTCGGAAATGGCAAGCTCCGTTCCGTCCAGACCTGCGTATTTCTTGGGAACCTTGTCCAGATCCACCACAAGACCGTCGGCAAGCTCGCCGATGGCAACGGAAACGCCGCCCGCGCCGAAATCGTTACATTTTTTAATCAGTCTGCTGACTTCCTCTCTCCGGAACAGTCTCTGGATCTTGCGCTCCGTAGGCGCATTTCCTTTTTGTACTTCGGCTCCGCAGGTCTCAATAGACGCTTCCGTATGGACTTTGGAAGATCCTGTCGCGCCGCCGCAGCCGTCGCGTCCGGTTCTGCCGCCCAAAAGAATGATGATATCGCCCGGATCAGAATTTTCACGGATCACGTTCTTTCTGGGCGCCGCGCCCATAACCGCACCGATTTCCATCCTCTTCGCCACATAGTCGGGATGATACAGCTCTTTTACATATCCCGTAGCAAGCCCGATCTGGTTGCCATAGGAAGAATAACCGCTCGCCGCGCCTCTGACCAGTTTTTTCTGGGATAACTTGCCTTTTAATGTATCCTTGACGGGAACGGTGGGATCAGCCGCGCCGGTAATACGCATCGCCTGATATACATAGCCGCGCCCGGAAAGGGGATCGCGGATCGCGCCGCCCAAACAGGTCGCCGCCCCGCCGAAGGGCTCGATTTCCGTAGGATGATTGTGGGTTTCGTTTTTGAAAAATACCAGCCACTCCTCGGTTTTGCCGTCGATCTCAACGGGTACTACGATAGAGCAGGCGTTGATCTCGTCGGATTCCTCCAGATCCTGCAGCTTGCCCTCTTTTTTCAACTTCCGCATTGCCATCAGAGCCAGATCCATCAGGCAGGGGAATTTATCTTCCCTTCCCTTGAAGATCTCCTCCCGCGCCGCCAGATACTCTTCATAGGACTTCTCGATCGGCGCCTTATAATAACCGTCCTCGATTTCCACATTTTTTAATTCCGTGGAAAAGGTCGTGTGGCGGCAATGATCGGACCAGTAGGTATCCAGCACACGGATTTCCGTCATGGACGGTTCCCTGTGCTCCTCATTTTTATAATAATTCTGTATATGAAGAAAATCCTGAAAGGTCATGGCGAGGGAAAGAGAAACATATAATTCCTTCAGCGCGCTCTCATCCATAGCACAAAAACCGTCAAAAATCTTAACATCCGCAGGCTCTTCAAACGCCGTTACCAGCGTTTCCGGCTTTACCAGATCCGTTTCCCTGGAATCCACCGGGTTAATACAATAAGCCTTAATCTCCGCAAACTCTTCATCGGAAATCGTTCCCGACAGCAGATAGGTTACGGCGGTTTTGATAATCGGCTCCTCGTCTTCTTTTAAAAACTTCACGCACTGCATCGCCGAATCGGCTCTCTGGTCGAACTGTCCCGGCAGATATTCAACACTGAACGTCCTTTCCCCGGGCTTTATCTCAAATTGCTCCCTGTAAAGGATATCCACCGGCGGCTCCGAAAAAATCGTCCGGCATGCCTTTTCAAAAACCTCGTCGGATAAGTTCTCTACGTCATATCTGATAAAAACTCTGACACCCGTAAGCCCTCCGATTCCAAGATAGCTTTTTAACTCCTCCTGCAGCTCTTTTGCTTTTACCGCAAAGGCATCCTTCTTTTCCACGTAAATACGTTTTACATTTGCCATGATGCTTCCTCCGTCTTGTTTTCTTCCTACCAGCGATTTTGCTGATTTGCATACTATATTTATTATACAAGATTCAGCCCTTTTTTCAACTAAGAAGGAGGATTTTTTCTCCTTTCTTCCGCTTTCCGCCCTGATCGTTTTTTAACCGGCAATTCTTTCGGAACATATTTTTATAACGCATGTTTTTATTATATTTAGTGGTTTACAATAATTTTTTTGCTATATCTTGTTGCGGTGTTATGAAATCAGATTTTATCGGACTTTTCCTTTGGTTGACCCATAACTGTAAACTTTTTATACTTTTATGTATACTATATCTGGTGCTTATTTTGTGTCAAAATATCAATATATAGATATTAGCTTTTATTTTTAGCATCCGGATCTGTAACCTGTTTTCCACTTTCCGCCGAATTTTTCAAAGAAAGCAGATACATTATTTCTAAAAACCAAAAACCGTCTTTTATGTCATAATTGTGTTGATTGATCCTTTTCTTGTGTCTATATAGTTTACATAATTTTTACTTTTTTTGACCAAATAGAACTATATATTGTGTTTTTTGACTTTTTGCTTTTTATATATTGATTGCTATTTAATTTTATGTAAACTATAGTTATGTAAATTAAAATAGGTGTAAAAACGTCAATTACGATCATCACTTCATGATAATCGCTTGAATATAACTTCGGACGGTTTCAAATTTATGATGTGAGAATTTTTGATCAGATTTTATGGTAGAAAAATACACAGTCCCGTGATAAGATAGTCGTAACTAACCAAGTGACAAGTCAGAAGCGATCAAAAGGAGATTCCGATGAAAAAATTATTTTTTGAAACAGAAAAAGACGGCTTTTACGGTACCTATTATCCAAATCCAAAAGGCGCGGATTGCGCCGTGATCGGACTCTTTGGAGACGATCCCAATGATTATATGGCTAAATGCGGCGCTAAATGGCTGCACAAAAACAAGGTCAATGTGCTTTGTATGTCTCCGGGCAGGCATAACTACAGCCATGTCAACTGCCCGTTAGAAAGAATAGAAACGGCAATAAAGTGGCTGACGGCTCACGGCAACCGGAAAGTGGGTATTATGGAAATGAGTACGGCAGGAATGGAAGCGCTTGCCGCGGCGTCTTATTTTTCGGATATCACGCTGACAGTCGGTCTGACCGCCAGTGATTTTGTATGGCAGGGCTTTGAGCAGGGCAAAAAAGACGGCTGCAAGGAATGGCCGGTACCCGGGACGTCCACGCTTTCCTATCAGGGAAAGCCGCTTGCCTATATGCCTTTTGTTTACGGGCATCCTGTTTACTGGAAAAAGATAGAGGAAGAAACGAAAGGTTCCGGCGATTTTCTGCGATCAACACGCCTTTTTGCAGATTCTGAAAAAGACCGTGAGCATACAGAGGAAGAAATGATCAAAATTGAAAATATTAAGGACAAACTGATTTTGCTCGGAGCTGACGACGACGGTCTGTGGGAAGCCGGAAAATATATCCGCCGTATGGACCGGCGGCTGCAGGAGCGCCCGCATGAATGTGAATATGAAGCGGTCGCCTATGAACACGGAACGCATTTTATCCTGCCGGAATCAATGCTTCGGATGGCGCTGCCCGTCGGACTGAAATTCTTCCTTCGTTTTATGTTCCGTGCCGCGAAGGAATATCCGAAGGAATGCGAAGCCGCAAGAAAAGATGCGGACAGCAGGATTTCGGCGGCGCTGCATGAATGGACCGCGGCATAATTGCCGCGCGCCAAGCCGCCAAATTCCGCCGTCCGTCAGGGATCTGCCATGACCTTGATCTCCCGCTCCATTTCCCGCAGCTTCGACGACATGTTTTTGAAACGTTCCCTTTTATCCGATTCTATTCCGTCCTCTTTATAGCAGATACGGTGTTCCATACTCGCCCATAAATCCATTGCCATCGTCCGAAGCTGGATTTCCACGGGATAATATTCCATCCCGTCCGTATGGTACACGGGCATTCCGATGATCAGATGATAACTCATGTCCCCGTTTTCCTTGGGGTTTTGGATATAATCCTTTTCAATCAGGATCAAAATATCCGCCTGCTTTTTGATCAGGGACACGACCGAATAAACATCCTCCTCAAAATAGCAGATGATTCTGACGCCTGCGATATCCGTCAAATTCTCTCTTGCCTCTTCCGCAGACACCCTCAGATTTCTTTTTAACAGTTTCTTTTCAATGCTCTCCCTGCGCTTAATACGGTTTTGTATATGATGGATCGGATAATTTTTATATTTTAAACGGTAATCCCGGTTCAATGAGTCCAGTCTTACCAGTAAGTTTGCCGTTGCGTCTTTATACGGTATGACAAGCATGTCATAATCGCCGTTGGGAATATGTAAAGCCATCAGTTCCGTACCGGCTTGATCTTCCCGCTCAGTTTCCACGATAAAATACCTCCTTTTCGATAAGTCTATCCTATGCAAAAAGTTTGACAAAATTGTGGACGTTCCCTAAAACCTTTCTAAACCGGATATAAAAAATCATAAGCAGCGGTCCTAACTTTACACCGCAAACTGGCTGTGGTAAAGATTGGCGTAAAAACCGTTCATGGCAAGCAGTTCCCTGTGACTGCCCTGTTCGATAATATGTCCGTCCTTCATAACCAGAATCACATCCGCCTCTTTGATCGTAGAAAGCCTGTGCGCCACAATAAAGCTGGTCCTTCCCTTCATCATCGTCGCAAAAGCGTTTTGTATTTTCAGTTCCGTTCTCGTATCGATGGAGGAAGTCGCCTCGTCCAGAATCAGCATAGGCGGCAGACAGAGCATAACCCTGGCAATGCACAAAAGCTGTTTCTGTCCCTGACTGAGGCTCCCGCCGTCCTCGCCGATTACCGTATCATAACCGTTTGGCAGCCTCTTGATAAAGCTGTGGGCGTGAGAAGCCTTCGCCGCCTCTATGACCTCTTCCATGGTCGCTTCCGGTCTGCCCATGCGGATATTTTCCAAAATCGTCCCGGACTTTAACCAGGTATCCTGCAGCACCATGCCGTAAGAAGCGCGCAGGCTCCCTCTCGTAACGTCCCTGATATCATGGTCCATGACCCGGATCGCTCCGCCGTCCACATCATAAAAGCGCATCAGCAGATTGATAACCGTGGTCTTTCCGCAGCCGGTAGGTCCGACGATCGCCACCCTCTGTCCAGGTCTGACCGAAAGATTCAAATGCTCGATCAGTTTCTTATCCGGCACATAAGAAAAGCTGACGTCTGCAAGCTCCACCTTGCCCGTAACATCCGAAAGGGTTACCGCGTCTTCCTTATCCGGCGTCTCTGCTTCCTCCTCTATGAGGTCGAAGATCCGCGCCGCGCAGGCAAGGGCGTTTTGCAGTTCCGTTACAACGCCCGAAATCTCGTTAAAAGGCTTGGTATACTGATCCGCATAGCTTAAAAAGGTCGACAGTTGTCCCACCGTCAGCGATCCGTTTAAAACGGCAAACGCTCCGATAATCCCGACTCCCGTATAGACCAGGGAGTTGACAAACCGGGTCGCCGGATTGGTAATGGAAGAAAAGAAAATCGCTTTTAACGAACACTTCTCAAGCCGCCTGTTAATTTCCTCAAAGCGCTCCAGCACGTCCTCCTGCCTGGAAAACGCCTGTACCACCTTTTGTCCGCCGATCATTTCGTCGATGAGAGCCGTCTGCTCCCCTCTGGTCTCCGACTGTTTCCGAAACATGGAAAAGGTCTTCTTTGCGATAAAGCTTGCCACAAACAGGGAAACCGGCGTAATCACAACCACCACAAGGGTATTGCCGACATGAATGGAAAGCATGAAACCCAATGTTCCCAAAATGGTCAGAACGCCCGAAAATAATTGCGTAAATCCCATAAGCAAGCCTTCCGCAAACTGATCCACGTCGGCTATGACCTTGCTGACGATTTCTCCGGTGGGATGGCGGTCCACGTACTGAATGGGCAGCACCTCCAGCTTTTCAAAAGCGTCCTTTCTGATACCCCGCACGACGCAATAGGTCATACGGTTGTTGCAAAGACTCGTCAGCCATTGCGCCAGCGCCGTAACCCCGATCAGCACACCCATTACCTTTAAGATATCCCATAATCCCGCAAAATCCACCAGACCCTGTTCTATGATATGGTCGATTGCATTTCCGGTCAAAATGGGCAGATACAGCGTACTTGCCACGGTAATTATAGTCAAAATCAGAGAAACGGCGAGATAGAACCAATATTTCTTAATCCTGTAAAGGACTTTTATCATTGTGCTTTTCTTTCTGCCCTCCATCTTACCTTTCCTCCTTTTTGTACTGCGATTCGTAGATTTCCTGATACACCCGGCAGGTTTTCATCAGCGTCTCATGGGTTCCGATTCCCGCGATTTCTCCGTCGTCCAATACAATAATCTTGTCCGCATACTGGATGGACGCGGTTCTCTGGGAAACGATAAACACCGTGGGATGATAGGGGAGCGCTTTGATCCCCGCGCGAAGCGCCGCATCCGTCGCATAGTCTAACGCCGAACAACTGTCGTCCAAAATCAGAATTTCCGGTCGCCTTACCAGCGCCCTCGCAATGGTCAGCCTCTGCTTCTGTCCGCCCGAAAGGTTTCTGCCTCCCTGTTCGACCTTTGCGTCCAAACTGCCCTTTTTCTGCCCGATAAATTCCTCCGCCTGTGCCACGGCAACCGCCTCCTGCAATGCCTCTGTGGAAGCATCTTCTTTTCCAAACAGCAGATTGTCGCGGATCGTCCCTTTAAAGAGCACCGCCTTCTGAGGCACCATGCCGATTTTATTGCGGAGTTCGTCCGGATCGTAGTCCCGAACATCTTTTCCGTCTATCCTGACATTTCCGACACTCGCGTCATAAAATCTCGGGATCAATTGCACCAACGTAGATTTGCCCGAACCCGTGCCTCCGATAATACCGACGGTTTCTCCTCTGCTCACGGAAAAATCCATATCGGTCAATACTTCTGCGCCGGCGCCTTCGTAGGTAAAGCCCACGTGGTCAAATACGACATATGCGTCGCTTTCCTTTGCGGCATGATCGCCCCCATTGTGCTCTTTGGAATCCCTCTGATCCGCGTCTCTTTGGTCCTCCATGCCCTCCGGGATTTCCATTACCGCTTCGATTCGGGAAGCACAAGCAAGCGCCTTTGTCAGCGTGACGATCAGATTCGCCAGTTTAATCAGCTCCACCAAAATCTTAGACATATAATTTACCAGTGCGATCACATCGCCCTGCAGGATCGCTCCGCCATCCACCCGCAAGGCTCCCTGATAAAGCAGGGCGATCAATGCAAGATTGATGACCACATAAGTGACGGGATTAAGCAATGCGGACACCCTGCCCGCAAACAATTGAAGTCTCGTCAGTTCCTGATTTTTTTGCTCAAACTGTTCGATTTCATCCTTTTCCTTATGAAAAGCGCGGATGACGCGCATTCCGTTTAAGTTTTCCCTCGTGGAAAGCAGCACCCTGTCCAATCCGCTCTGCACCCTTTTATAAAGGGGAATATTGACAAATACAATGGCAAACACAATGACGCTCAGGACCGGCACGGAAACGGCAAACACCGTCGCCGCATGGGAATCCACGTAAAAGGCGCCGATAACCGCGCCGATGACGATAAACGGCGAGCGTAAGAATAAGCGGAGAAACATGTTCACTCCGCTTTGCACCTGATTAACGTCGCTGGTCATCCTTGTGATCAGCGTCGCCGTTCCCGCGCTGTCAAGCTTAGCATAACTTAATTTCTGAATATGGGAAAACATCTCGTACCGCAGCCTTCTGGCAAATCCCGTCGCCGCCTTTGCCGCAAAATACTGCGCCGTTATGGAGCAGACCAGCCCGATTACGCCCAGCAGAATCATAACCAGGCACATAGAAATGACGAATCCTTTATCGTTTCCGTAAATGCCCCGGTTAATGATCTGCGCTACCACCAGAGGCACAATCAATTCAAAAGACGCTTCCAGCATCTTAAACAGCGGTGCCAGAATGCTTTCTTTTTTATATTCTTTCAAATATTTTAACAAGCTTTTCATGACGTTCTCCTCTTCCTGTAAATCCATCTTGCCAAAATAAATACTGCAAATCCCAGTACGCCTCCGACCGTATTCAATAAAATGTCGTCCACGTCAAACGCCCCGAAATGGCTGACCAGTTGGAACAGTTCAATGCACAAAGACAGCCAGAAGGAATGCAGCAGCACTTCCCACCAATGATCCATTCCCGGAAACGCCATGGGAATTAAAACCCCCAGGGGCATAAAGGCAAGCACATTTCCGAATAAATTGTCAAATCCGTTTAACCTGTCGTAATAGCGGATGTACATGCGGATCGTCTTAAACAAGGTCAGGTTCGCGGTCGCAACGCCCGCTTTTGCATTGCCTAACTCCCATTCGTCCATAATGCCGCGCAATACCGGAACCGGATATTTAAAAATAATGACCCGGATCAAAAAGAGCAAATAAATTACCAACAAAATCCCCGAAATATATCTTCTTTTTCTGTTTCCTTTTTTCACTTTATTCCCCATACCTTACCCACAATAACGTCAGCCCCTTCGCCGGAACCGTCTCTCCCGCATTTTTCCTGTCCCCGGACGCCAAAATTCCGGCAATCTCCTCCGAGCTGCGCTTTCCGGCTCCCACCTCCAGCAGCGTCCCGGTCATAATCCGGATCATATGATACAAAAATCCGTTCCCTCTGTAACAAAACCGGATTTCTCCCTCCGCTTCCTCTATTTCGATGGAAAAAATCTCTCTGACCGGCGATTTCTTCTTCATCTTCCTTCCGCAAAAGCTCTGAAAGTCATGTTCACCGACCAGATACCCCGCCGCCTTTCGCATCGCCTCCGGATCAAGCGCAGGCTCCTTTCCGTAATCATAAACGTATCGCCTGTTAAACACATCGGGCACTTCGGAAACGGAAACCCGGTAGAGATAGCATTTCTCTACGGCATGATAGCGGCTATGGAAGTCATCTGAAACCCTTGTCACTTCCAGGACCGCTATATCCTCCGGCAAATAGGTATTGAGATATTGTAAAATTTCTTTTTCGGAAAGCTGCGTCGCAAAATGGGCGTTTGCCACCTGCCCTTTTGCATGGACGCCCGCGTCCGTTCTTCCGGAACCGATGACCGCCACCGGTTCCCCGGTCAGCCTTTCCAGTACCGCCTCCAGCTTTCCCTGTATCGTCTGTTCCTTTCCGCCCAGCTTCTGCCAGCCGGAATATCTGCTCCCCTCATACTGTATCAAAAACCTGTAATTTGCCGTTTCGCTTCTCATACCGTCACCACATCAATATACCTGCCACGGGTTTTCTTTTCCTTCCATAAATAAAATGCAGCTCTTAACGGAATCCCTGACGACCGTTCTCGTACAGTTATCCGTATAAAAAGCCATATGGTGCGTGACCGTCACATTGGGCATGGCGCGCAAAATCCCGATGTTTCGGTTGGTCAGCACATCGTTTTTGTGATCGTAATAATAAAGCCCGAATTCATCTTCCACGACGTCCAGACCCGCGCCGCCGATTTTGCCGCTTTCCAGTCCTTCCAGAAGCGCTTCCGTATCGATCAGCCCGCCTCTTGCCGTATTGATCAGGACAACGCCGTCCTTCATTTTGGCAATGCTTTCCCTGTTGATCATGTGGAAGTTGTCGTCCGTTAAGGGCGTATGGAAGGTAATCACGTCCGCCCGAGAAAGAAGCGTATCCAGATCCACATAGTCTGCATACTGTTTTACTTCTTCTTTTACATATAAATCATATGCCAGAATCCGGCACCTAAATCCACTTAAATTTTCCACAACCGTTCTGCCGATATTGCCGGTGCCGACCACGCCCACGGTCAGATCCTTCATTTCCCTGCCCAGATTTCCCATAAGGGTATAATCCTGCAGATCTCCCCTTTGCAAAATCCGTTTTGCCTTTCTGACCGTCATCAGGATCAGCATAACCGTATAGTCCGCCACGCCGTTTGGTCCGTAAGGCGAATTGCCCACATGAATGCCGAATTCCTCACATGCTTCCCTGTCGATATGATCATAGCCGATGGTCCTCGTCGCGATATACTTCACGCCGATTTGTGCAAAACCTGCGATCAGTTCCCTGGTCATTTTCGACGTGATGATATCGATTGCTTCGGACCCTTCTGCAAGCCCTATATTGGACAGATCCGGCGCATCGGGACAACAGACGATTTCCACGCCCGTCTCCTGCTCCTGCGTTTTAAAATACTCCAGTTCGTCAAACGCCCTGCAGTTATAAACCGTGATTTTCATAATTATCCTTCTTTCCGTTACCGTAATTTATATCAATCCTGAAAATCTTCATCATCCGGCGTAAATTTCCGGAAATTGTTGACATCTCTGACCAGATACCGCACGCTGGTCTTTGCCTGGTCAAAGATTCCCGCCTCGTTCAAATTTAAAATAATAAGCGCTACGGGCAGGGCAAAGATCATGCCCCAAACGCCGTTTAACTTCCACCCGAGATAGAGCAAAAACAGCGTGGGTATGGGCGGCATTCCCATGGAATCCCCCATGATTTTAGGCTGAATGATCTGTCGAAGAAGCTGTCCGCCTCCCCAGAGCGCCGCCAAAATAATCGCCTGGATATAATCTCCGCTCAAGAGCTTAATAATCGCCCATGGCACCAGCACCGTCCCCGTGCCGAATACGGGCAGGAAATCAAGAACCGCAATGCCTAACGCCACAAGCGCCGCATAATTGACGTTTGCAATGACCAGCCCCAGATACAGCAGCAGATACATCCATATCTCAATTTTTAACTGCGCCTTAAAATATCCTCCCACGGACCGGATCAGGCTTCCCGAAACAAGGTCCCATTTCATCAAAATAGAATCCGGCACATATTTGGTCAGGAAATTTCCCACATAATCTTTGTCCGCAATAAAGAAATAGGCGGATAAGAAACACATGATGATGCCGATCAACAGATTCGGGATATGCTTCGCCGCATTCCCGATGGCACTGACCGTCGGCATGCTGATTTTAGAAATAAACTCGGAAATATAGCTTTCCAAAGAATTTTGTATGGACAGCAGCGTATCCTTCAAATCCGCCGGGAGCCTGTCATACAGCTTTGTAAAATGCGCCGCAGCCGCAGAAAATTCCGCCTCCGCCGCCTTCCACATTTCAGGCAGGTCTTCTACAAACCCCACCGCCTGTCTTACCAGAAAACCGCCGACGCCGTATATCGCCAAAACGATAAGCGCCAGCACCAGTATAATGATGAAGACGGAAACCGCCTTTCTCCTGATCTTACATTTTTCCGAAATAAAAGCCACCAGGGGATTCGCCATCTTTGACAGCAGAAACCCAAAGACAAAAGGCAAAAAGAACACAACGACCTTCGGTCCCAGCCAAAACAGCAGAAACAGGCTGATACACGGCAGAATAATATTAAGCGTTATTTTAAAGTAATGTCTGAATGTACTCATAGATTTCGTCCCTTCCCTGCTTGGTCAGTGCAGAATACGGCAACAAAACACTTGTAGCGGGAGCGCCCAGACCGGTTCTGACCGCCTTTAACTGCTTCGCAATCTGGGAGCGCTTGATCTTGTCCAGTTTGGTCGCGATAATCACCGGCTCATATCCCTGGGATACGATCCAGTCATACATCTGCTTATCGTTCGCCGACGGAGCATGCCGGATATCGATTAACAGAAATACCGCCTTTAACTGTTTGGAAGAATGCAGGTAGCGTTCGATCATCTTTCCCCACTTCGCCTTGACTTCCACGGAGGCATTGGCGTAACCGTAGCCCGGCAGATCCACAAAGTACAGCTCGTCGTTGATATTATAAAAATTGATGGTCTGGGTCTTGCCCGGCTGCGCCGAGGTACGCGCATAATTTTTGCGGTTCATCAGCCCGTTGATCAGCGAAGACTTCCCCACGTTACTCTTTCCTGCAAACGCAATCTCCGGCAGGGTATTTTGGGGCAGAGTGCTGGTAACGCCGCATACGGTCTCCAGATTCACGCTTTTGATGATCATTTCCATTCTCCTTTTTTCCATACGAACATCATACAAACAAATAAGGCTGCCGCACAAGCCGGAATTTACCAATTATCAAAGAAACCCCTGTATCAAGCGTGTTTCCGTGATATCTGATCAATTTCGGCTCGTGTGGCAGCCCCTGTAATTATCTTGCTTTCTTTAACGGTTCGCGCCTGATGATTTCCGGTTCGCTTTCACCCAATACCGCGCCCTTTGTAATGATGCAGGTTGCGATGGTATCATCGGACGGAATGCGGTACATAATATCCATCATAACCCGCTCGATAATGGATCTAAGTCCCCTTGCTCCGGTCTTTCTCTGCATCGCCAGATCTGCGATGGTCCTTACCGCATCCTCGTCAAACACAAGCTCTACCTCGTCCATTTCAAACAGCTTCTGGTACTGCTTGATCAGAGCGTTTTTCGGCTCCGTCAGGATCTTAACCAGGGCGTCCTCGTCCAGTCCTTCCAGAGAAATCGTTATCGGCACACGACCGACAAACTCGGGGATCAAGCCGTATTTTACCAGATCCTGCGCGGTCACATCCTTTAACAGGGCGCTGACGTCCTTATTGCTCTTGCTGACGATCTCCGTATTAAAACCGATCGCCTTGCGGTCCAGTCTCGCTTCCACGACTTTTTCCAAGCCGTCAAAGGCTCCCGCGCAGATGAACAGAATATTGGTGGTGTCAATCTGCAAAAGCTCCTGATGGGGATGCTTTCTTCCGCCCTGGGGCGGTACGCTCGCCATGGTCCCTTCGATAATTTTCAACAAAGCCTGCTGTACGCCCTCACCGGAAACGTCTCTGGTAATGGAAACGTTTTCGCTCTTTTTGGTAATCTTATCGATCTCATCGATATAGATGATGCCGTACTGCGCTTTTTCGATATCGTAATCCGCAGCCTGTATAAGCTTTAACAAAATGTTTTCCACATCTTCGCCTACATAGCCCGCTTCCGTCAGGGTAGTGGCGTCGGCAATCGCGAAGGGGACATTGATAATCTTAGCCAGAGACTGCGCCAGATAGGTCTTGCCCGAACCGGTAGGTCCTATCATAATTATATTGCTTTTCTGTAATTCTACATCCAGGTTTTTATCGGCTGTAACCCTTTTGTAATGGTTATAAACCGCAACGGAAAGCACCTTTTTCGCTTCTTCCTGACCGATGACATAATCGTCAAGAAATTCCTTGATCTCAATAGGCTTTAAGAGATTGATGGACAGCTTTTCCTCCTGTTCCATCTCCTCATACTCTTCCTCCATGATCTCGGAGCAAAGGTCAATACATTCGTCGCAGATATATACCCCGTCCTGACCGGCAATCATCTTTCTTACCTGATCCTGAGTCTTATTACAAAAAGAACATCTGATTTTATCCTGTGGGGTTCTTCCTGCCATTGATACGCTCCTGTTTTCTTTTCTTATTTCTGGTCTGCGTCGTTCTCTCTGGAAGTTACGATCTTATCAACCAGACCGTACTCCATCGCTTCCTTCGCGCTCATCCAGTTATCTCTTTCCGTATCCGCAGCGACCACTTCCAGATCCTTGCCTGTGTTTTCCGCCAAAATACGGTTTAATTTTTCCTTCGTTCTTAAAATATGTTTCGCAGCGATTTCGATCTCGGTCGCCTGTCCCTGTGAACCGCCGGAAGGCTGATGAATCATAATCTCCGCATTGGGAAGCGCCAGTCTTTTTCCTTTTGTGCCGCCGGCAAGCAGAAACGCGCCCATGCTTGCCGCCATACCGATACAGATCGTGCTGACGTCGCATTTTACATAGTGCATGGTATCGTAGATCGCCATGCCCGCCGTTACGCTTCCGCCCGGGGAATTGATATAAAGGTGAATATCCTTGTCAGGATCTTCCGCTTCCAAAAATAACAGCTGCGCCACAACAATACTTGCGGACGTGTCGTTTACTTCTTCGCCCAAAAAGATAATTCTGTCTTTTAACAGTCTTGAATAGATATCGTAGGAACGCTCTCCGCGACTGGTCTGTTCAATGACATAAGGTACTAAACTCATTTGACTTCCTCCTTGTCACATTTCAAAACTCTGTCTTTGTTGCATACGGCTTTCTTAGCACCGCTTATTTTTCCTTTGCGTTTCCCGTTACAAATTCCGCAGCCTTTGTAACCGCAAGGTCCTTCATAATCTCTTCTTTTCCGGATTCGCCGATCATTTCCTTTACCTGATCCGCTTCCATCTTATAAGCTTCCGCCAGTCTTGCAACTTCCTTGTCAAAATCCTCTTCGCTCGCTTCGATCTTCTCGGCTGCAACAACCGCCTCCAGTACCAGTCTGGACTGGATTCTCTTCAATGCCTGCGGTTTGATCTGCTCTTCCATCATAGCGACGTTGGTGCCTGTCAGCTGCAAATACTGTTCCATCGAAAGACCCTGCATCTGGATACGCTGTGCAAATTCGTCAACCATCTGTTTTTGCACGGTCTGTACATAAGCATCCGGGATTTCCATAGCCGCATCGGCGATAACCGCCTCGATAGCCGCCATTTCCTTCTGGTCCTTCGCTTCTTTTTCCTTCTTCTCTGCAAGATTCTTCTTAACGTCTTCCTTGTATTCGGCAAGGGTATCAAATTCGGAAACCTCGGAAGCAAACTCATCGTCCAGTTCGGGAAGTTCTTTTTCCTTGATATCCTTAATCGTTACCTTAAACATCGCAGGTTTTCCCGCAAGCTCTGCGGAATGATATTCTTCGGGGAAGGTTACGTTTACTTCCGTTTCTTCTCCGATATTCTTACCGATCAACTGTTCTTCAAAGGTATCGATAAAGGAATGGGAACCGATAACCAGGTCATAGTTCTCGCCTTTGCCGCCTTCAAATGCAACGCCGTCAACAAATCCCTCAAAATCGATGACCGCCGTATCCTTATCCTGAACGGGTCTTCCTTCTACGGATTTGGTGCGGGCGTTGTTTTCTCTTTCCTTATCTATCACATCGTTGATTTCATCTTCCGTCACTTCGGTGTCAACCTTGTCGATCTTAACGCCTTTATACTTTCCTAAAGTAACCTCCGGCTTTAATGCAACCGTCGCCGTAAATACAAAGGTCTGTCCGGGCTCTAAGGTCACTACGTCGATTTCGGGAGAAGAAACGATTTCTTCACCGCATTCGTCATATGCCTTCTCATATGCGGCAGGAATTACGGAATTTGCCGCCTCCTCGAGGAAAACTCCTTTCCCGTACATTTTCTCAATCATGGCTCTCGGCACTTTTCCTTTACGGAAACCGGGTACGCTGATGCTGTTTTTATTTTTCTGATAAGCAGCCTCTGTTGCCTTTTCCAGTTCTTCTGCAGGCACCTCAATCGTAAGCTTAGCCATATTCTTTTCAAATTTTTCAACTTTTACGCTCATGTTCCTTCATTTCTCCTCCATAAACATTTGTGAATATCCGTACATACTCACAGTCATTTTAGCATTATAGCATAAGAAGCGGGAAAATACTAGCATTTTTTCGCTGTAATTTCACTGTATTTTCATCGCGTTATCACTGTTTTTTCCCGTAAATCACCTTTGAAGTGATCCCTTTGCACATTCCGAGCTTTCCGGACAGCGCGTTGATCTTTTCCTCTGGCGCGTCCACCACCACGCTGATGACGTTTACGCCCTCCTTGACCCGCGGCAGTCCCATTCTGCCGATAATGTATTCTCCCGCCTCGTGCAGGATGGCGTTCATCCGCTCCACCGAATCCGTATCCTCTACAATAATGCCGATCAAGGCTATTCTGCTATTCTCCATATGCTTCCTCCCAAAAGCGCCGCATCTTTCTCGTCGTGGGTCGCCACAATCAAAGTCCTGCCGTTTAGATATTTCCCGATAAAAGCCGCCGCCTTTTCCTTCGTCGCCTCATCCAGTCCCGCAAAAGGCTCGTCCAGCAGACACACCGCGCCGGGATTGTCGATCTGGTAAAACAATGCCCTGGCAAGGGCGCACCGTCTTTTCATTCCGCCGCTGAGCGCCGCCGCAGGCTGTCGCAGGCAGGACTCCGGCAGGATCTTTGCCGCCGCCCGCATCCACCCTTCCATAACCCCCGTCCGGGTCCGCGCCCTCCGCCTGCTGCCGCCGTTTGCCGAAAGCGCATTTTCCGGCGTCCCGCCTGCAGACAGCTCGTTTTCGGGTAACATAATATTAGTTATGGTAAACTCATTTTCCAGCAGGCGGTCCTCCTGAAACTGATACGACACCTGCAGCCTGCTGCCGGGAACCGGGTCCGTCCCGATTTGCACCCGTCCCTGATCCGGCTGTTCCAGCCCTGCAAGAATCCGAAGCAACGTGGTCTTTCCGCTGCCCGACGGTCCCATCAGCAGATAGCGTCCCCCCGGCTTTAGCTCTGCACTGATATCGCAAAGCACCGTCTTTTCGCCAAAGGACTTGGAAATATGCGACAGCCGGATCGTCCCGCGTTCTTCCCCGGAGCGTTTTGCCGCGCCGCTTTCTTTCCCGGCTTCCTCCCGGGAACCGGTATTTCCGCATTCTTTCCCGCACGCATCCCGGGAACCGGTATTTCCGCCGCCGTACGTTTTTCTCCCGTACCCAACAGGTCTTTTTGCCAGATCCATGAGCCGCAAAATCAGTTTTTCCACCGCAAAGCTCAAGAAAATCAACGAAACGGTCCAGGCAAACAGCCCCGGGGTATCCAGATAAATCTTGGATACATAAATCCGTTCCCCTAAGGAATATTCGGGCAAGCCGATTACCTCCGCCGCCACGCCGGATTTAAAAGCCATGCCGATTGATATCTCCATTCCGGCTCTCAAGGAATGCAGCAAAGAAGGTCTGTAGAGAAAGACCGCCCTTTTGATCCCTCTGATGCCAAAAACCTCCGCCATTTCCTTTAATCCCGGGTCCACAGCCTCCAGCCCGCTTCTGGTGCTGACGCACAGATTGGGAAACACCACAAAAAAACTGATCCAGACCGACAGATTTTCGGACCCCTGCCAGATCAGCAAAAGCACCACAAAACTTGCTACGGGTATGGATTTCATAACCGCCAGCACGGGTTCTGTGATTTCCCTTACCGTCCGGAAACGGTAGGAAAGCGCCCCGAAGGCGCCTCCCGTCACAAAAGCAAGCGCAAAACCTAAAAGAATCCGTTTCAGGGACGACCAGCAGATTTTATAAAAGTAAAAATCCGCCGCATCCTTAGCGCCGGTAAAAAACCGGACAAAGGGTTCTGCCGCCATTTCCCAAATCGAATGCAAAACCTCTGCAGGTCCCGCCAGCAAAATATCATTATCTATCCGCAAAGCCGCAATCTGCCAGACGGCAAGCCATAACGCCGCGATGCAGATTTTTTTGAGTTTTTCTCTCATTCCTTTATCCCGCTGAATCAAAGTATTTTACCGTATCGTGTAAAAGTCGTCATCCGGCATGGCGCCGCCGATAAACTCGGGGTCCTGTCCGTATAACACGGCAAGATACTCCGACAGCGCCTCCTTCATTTGCGTTCCGTCGATATAGGTAATGTTGCACGCGGGTATCGCCTTGGCGGCTACAGCCGCTTTTTCCACAATTCCCCTCTCCGTTACCAATTCCGCAGCTTCCTCCACATTTTCATTGGTATATGCCGCGCTCGCCTCGTGTTCTTCCATAAACAGCTCTACCGCTTCGGGGTGTTCCTCCAGAAACGCTTTTCTGACCACGGTCACGCCCGTCACAAGTCCTTTTCCGTCATTTAGCGCTTCCCACTCGGCGTTGATATCCAGTACAATGCCAAGCGCCTCGTTCTGGGCGCATGCCGCCGTTACAAAAGGCTGGGGCAAAAGACCGATGCCGTCCGGATTTTCCTTTAATAAAGCCGCGACCTCCGTCGCTTCGGATTTATACTCCAGGGCAACCTCACTTAAGTCCACGCCGTGCTGCGCCAGCAAATATTGGAGCGCATAGTCCGGCGTCGTGCCTTTCCCGGTCAGATAAACGGTTCTGCCAGCCAGGTCCTCTATGCTTTCGATGGATTTATCCCCCGAAACCAGATACAAAACGCCCAGCGTGTTGATATCGATGACCGAAACGGCTCCTTCGCTTTTCTGATAGAGGATTGCCGCCGCATTTGCCGGAAGCAGGGCAATATCCGTTTCCCCTTTGATCATCAAAGGCATAATTTCGTCGGCGCCCGTCATCATTTGAAATTCATAATTCCCCTGCGCGGTTCCTTCCTCCTGATCCTGCCAGAGCTTCACCAGTCCCATAGACGTCGGTCCTTTTAAGGACGCCACCCTGACGGTTTCCTCTTCTGCTGCCGCTTCCGCCGTCTCCTGCGTTTCCTCTTCTGCTGCCGCTTCCGCCGTCTCTGGCGTTACCTTTTCCTCCGCCGTCTCTGGCGTTTCCGGCTGGGTTGCCTGCGTCTGTCCGCAGCCACACAAAAGCCCTGCGCTTAAAACCGTTGCAAGCAGCATTGTCATCCATTTTCGTTTCATGTTTTCTACCTCCTGATTTTTCGTCGGAACGTATCCTCCGAATTATCTTTTTTCCTTTTTTATTCTAACATAGGGATTTTCTTCGCGCACTATTGTTTTCCCCGAATATATAGATTTTTTTCTCATCTTTTGATACACTGAAATATATTTGCAGAGATTTTTATGCTTATCCTGCGTTTACGATAATGAGGGATTTTAAATGACTACATGTAAAGAATGCGGCGCAGACTTTGACGAACAGCTCCCCGCGTGCCCCTTTTGCGGGGCGTTAAATTATGCCGGAGCCGAAGAACAATATCTGGAGCATCTGGAAGAAATCAATAACGACCTGTCCCATATGGCTGACAGCTCAAAGCAGGCTTATCGCGGCTCCTTAAAAAAGAGCACGCTGATCATAATTACGACCCTATGCTGTTGTCTCATGCTTGCGGCGGCTCTTTTTGCCGTGGCAGGTATTATTTTTCAGATCCGTTCCGCCGCTTCCGAACCGGAAAGCGGCGAAGCGCAAAAGGCGCAAATACTCTGGCGCAATGAATATACGGACCGCCTGGATGAATTATACGCCGCCGGCGACTACGACGGGATTGTGACGTTTCTGAACGAGCACGCGGGCGACGAAGGGTTTTCTCCTTACGGATGGGAACATCTGGATTTTATCGAAATATACGATTCCTACGCAAAATTTAAAACCGAAGCCGAACAGCTTGACAAAAATGATTTGAACGAGCTGACCTGGTGTCTGTATGACGCGGCATCCGTCGATTATGCGGCTGCACAGGACTTTTTCGTCTATACGGAAGAAGAAACGGCGCTGATCGCCTCCTGGCTGGAAGAAACCGACGCCTTCTACCGCGAAACGCTGGGACTGACGGAATCGGAAATCGTCCAAATGAAATCCGAAATCGCAAGCGACGACGATCTTGCCATTCCCACTTCCGAAAACTGCCGGAAGTTTTTAAAGAAAAGATTTGATTTTTAACCGCGGCTTACGGCTTGCGGAATCTATGGAACAACAGGCGCCGCCAAAGGCGGCAGAACGGAGTTTTCTATGAAATGTGAATTTTGCGGCTCCAATATTGATATCGAATCCGATGTATGCCCTTACTGCGGCATGAAAAAATCCCAGTTTCAGGAACACCGAAAAGCGATGAAACGGTACGACCGCGCATTTCGCCGCACCCGGGATACCGTCGTGGAGCAGAACCGGAAATTCAGCAGGAAAGCGGGAGCCATTACCATAATCTGCATTCTTGCCGCTGCGATTTTAATATTATTGATCTGCCGCATTCAGATCTACGATATTTACCGCTTTTCCCAAAACATAAGCCTGATGCGGGAAGCGGACGAGCATACGGCAAAATTAGACGAATTGGAAGAAACCGGGCATTATGAGGAATTTGCCGACTATTATCTGGAAAACGAACTGTATTTTGTAGACGATAAAGCTCCTTATTCCGAATATTCCCTGCTTTTTCTGCTTGCTTCCGACTATGAAGTCGCCGTTACGCAGTTGTCCGCCCTGCTGTTTCCCACAGAAACCGATAACGTTTTACCAGGGGACCGGCTGGAATATTTTGTGGAAAGCTATGACCGGCTGGTCAAAAATTATAACACTTACGTTGCGGACCGGGAAACCCAACTCCATTACGACGAAAGCTGCTATCTGGAAAAGCACCTTAACAGCATGGATGCAATGATACAAAACCTCCATCAGTTTCTCACGGTTTATTTCGGAATCGACGAAGACCGGATTGAGGAATTTCAAAAGGAAAGCAACGCCCACCGTATCATGATGCTGGAAGAGGAGGGAATGCTCCATGAATAATCATGCCGCTAAGAAGCACAGCCTGTTTCAAAACAAATATTCCATTATCATTGCAAGCTTAAGCCTGCTCTTTTTTATCATGCTTCTGTCCCTGATTTTTGCGTGGAAAGAAGAAAGCGGCGAATGGCGCATCGACACGGAAACCATGTACGGTTCTCTCGAAGCCGGCAACTATCAGCGGCTCTATCAGCTATGCTGCATCCGCCGCGCCCAAACCCGGGAAACGGACGAGGACATACTGGAATTGTATGCCGTTGCCGATTACTACTACAACGCCCTTTACTATTACGGGATGCAGGATAGCAAAAACGCCGACCTGACGGTTTATCAGGATAACATGGCGCGCTCTGCCGCTTCCACCGACGACCTTTCCTACGCCATAGACGAGATCGACGCGCTTTTTGACGCCCGCGCCAATCTGCGGCAGACCGATTGACACATCCGGCTTTTGCACCGGATGAATACAGGTATCATATCAAAGGAGTAAACAGACATGGAACCTTCCATTCAAAAATTATACGAGGCGATGATCCGCTATTTTTCCGGCGACCCCAGGCGTATCCAGCACTTTGTCAAAGTACATGCCTACAGCCGTCTCATCGGCACTTTAGAGCATTTGGACGCACGCGCCCTATTCGTTTTGGAGGCGGCGGCACTGACCCACGATATCGGCATCCGGGAAGGCGAACGCCTCTATCAGCGAAACGACGGTAAGATCCAGGAGCAATTAGGTCCCGCCGAGGCGCAAAAACTGTTGGCGGAATTGGATTTTTCAAAAGAGGATACGGAAAGGATCTGTTATCTGATCGGTCATCATCATACCTATCATGCAATCGACGGTATGGATTATCAAATTCTCGTAGAAGCGGACTTTCTTGTCAACCTGCAGGAAGAAAACAGCTCCAAGGAAACCTGCGAAACCGTGTACCGGAAAATTTTTAAAACCGAAACCGGAAAGAGGCTTTTAAAAGAAATATTTGCCCTATAAAAATCGGATCAGACACTACCGGCACCCGCTATGACCGCATCAAAAAAAGCCGCGTTCTCCCCCTTGAACTGCGGCTTTTCAGTATTTATCTGGTACCTATTACACATGCCAATATACTAGCATAGAGCGCCGGCAAATACACCACCCTAAACGGGTGGTTTTTACCAAGGAGGTCACACTATGAATACAGCAACAAGACACCTGGTTCGTCCTGAAGATTTGAACCATCACGGCACGCTTTTTGGAGGACGCATCGCCGAATGGATGACGGAAGCAGCTTTTATCGGCGTTGCAAAAATCCTCGGGCATACGGATCATACCGTTATCGTCTCCACAAAGGAACTGACCGTCAGACACCCCGTCGCTCCCGGCACCGTATTCCAGCTTGACTATGAAACGGAAGCCGTCGGCACCACCAGCATCACGGTCAGGGTGCGCGGCGTGGATATGCTGAATCCTTCCACGGAATTTTGCAGCGGCACTTTTATCTTTGTTACCGTCGATGAAAACGGTCGCAAAAAAGCGCACGGCATCCGTCTCTAAGGACGGTACCCTGCGCCTTTTCTGATCTCACATTCCGCAAACAGTGCGTTCATAATGCCCTTGTATTCCCCAAGGGTTTCCGCCTTACGGATACGCTTTGCATACTGCTTTTCGTTCGTAAACATACAGATCATATAGTGCCATAACTCTTTCATCTTGTGCAGCACCGTAATGTCTCCGAACAGCACCTCTTCATAAACGGCGAGCAATTCATCATGAAACGCCTTCAGCCGTTTTTTGTCCGCTTTTCCTACGCCGTTTATTTCTTCCAACAGGGCGGGGTTGGCAAGCATTCCCCTTCCCATCATAACGGACTCCAACTTCGGAAAGCGCTTCATCAGGTTTACATAATCTTCCTTTGTGAAAATATCGCCGTTGTAGCAGACCGGATTTTTGCTGTTTTCATAAGCATAGGCAAACTGTTCCATATGAGGCGTCCCGCTATAAAACTCCTTTTGAATCCGGGGATGAACAATCAATTCACTGATGGGAAAACGGTTAAACAAATCCAAAAGCTCATAAAATTCCTCCGCATCATATCTTCCGATCCGGGTCTTTACGGATATTTCCATGTCCAGCCCTTCAAAAACCTCCGTTAAAAAACGCTCCAGCTCCCCCGGTCTTGATAAGAATCCCGCGCCCTTCCCCTTTGCCACGACGGTATTGGAAGGGCATCCCAGATTTAAATTGACCTGCTTATATCCCAGATCCCGCAGCTGCTTCGCCGTATCGATAAACTCATCCGCCCGGTTTCCGATAATCTGGGGCACCACGCATAATGATCCGTTATGCTCCGGTAAAATATCCTGTTTATCCTTATTTCTGATCTCCCGTTTCTGGTTAGGCGCTATAAACGGCGTGATATAACAATCCGCCGCCTGAAAATGCTTTGCCTGCATATTCCGGTACACGTACCAGGAAATCCCCTCCATAGGCGCAAAATAAAATTTCATCGCAAAAGCTTCCCCTTATCTTCGTTTTGCATATACGCACGCAGCATTTCCAACTCTTCCATAGCGATACAATGCTTTCCGGTATTTTCTTTTACCATTCTGACACATTCCTCAAAATCCATCCAGACCACGTCTTCAATTTCTTCTTTCTGCAGGCGCATCTCATCTTTTTCAATATCCAGCCATACAAGAAAAACAGAGCTTACCTGCCTGTCCCGGAAAGTCCTTCCATGAAAGGTATCGCAAAAAGAAAATTTTCTTTTCCCGCAAAAATGAAGCTGCCCGGGAGATACGCTGATCCCCAATTCCTCCTGCAATTCCCGGATCGCGGAATCAACGACCTCACATCCCGCGGGAATATGCCCTGCGCTGGAAATGTCCAGACAGCCCGGATAAGAATCCTTATCCGCACTTCGCTTTTGCAGTAAAATGAGATTCGTTCCCTCTTTCATGATCCAGACATGCGCCGTCCTGTGAGGAATCTCTTCCCGGTGCGCCTTTTTTCGTTCCACCGTTTCGCCGGTGGGTATGCCGTTTTCATCTACAACATCCAGTATTTCCATCTCTCTTTTCCTTTCCGCAATATCATAACATATTTTTATTTGCAAAACAGCCGAATTTTTTCCATTTTTCTTACAAAAGTTACCATAATAAAAAACTGCACTTGGCAAATACTAATGCCAAGATAAGTTGCAAGGCACGAGCCAAAAGAAAATTTCTTAAGGTAAGTGTTAAGCACACTTATCTTAAGAATAGAAAACAAAAATTTGGAGGTGAAAAAAATGGCATCTGGAACAAACAAAATGGAAGCAAAAGCTGCTTTGGATCGTTTCAAAACAGAGATTGCCAGCGAACTTGGCGTAAACTTAAAAGAAGGTTACAACGGTGACTTAACATCCAAGGAAGCTGGTTCTATCGGCGGTGAAATGGTTAGAAGGATGATCAAAAAACAGGAAGAGCAGATGAAGTAATAAAAGCATCGGCTTATAAAACCTGAAATCCAAAAAGCGGGAAGAATGGATCTTCATTCTTCCCGCTTTATAATTGCGCTTTCGCTTACCGGCTGTAAACGATGGCTTCGGCGATCTTGTCCGCTTCATCTTTTCCCTGATACCGCTCCACAATCGCAAGCCCGAAATCGATTGCGGTTCCAAGTCCTCTGCTGGTCGTTACATGCTCCGACACCTCAACGCTGTTATGAAATACCAGCGCGCCGTCCAAATGTCCTTCAAAGGAAGGATAGGATGTTGCGTTTCTGCCCTTCAAAAATCCTTTATGTCCGAAAATACTCGGCGCAGCGCAAATGGCGCTGATACATTTGCCCGCTTCATAAAAAGCGTCTACCTGTTTCATTAAAGGCTCGCACGCCTCTAAGTTTTTTGTGCCCGGCATTCCTCCCGGAAGCACGATCATATCCAAATCCTCAAAATCAACTTCTTCAAGAAGCAGATCCGCTGTTACCGTTACCTGATGGGAGCTGGTAACCTCCTTTTGTCCGGTAACCGACACGGTCTTTAAATCCAGACCCGCCCGTCTGCAGATGTCCACTACCAAAAGCGCCTCGCACTCCTCAAATCCTGTCGCTAAAAAAACGCAAATTTTTGCCATTCACTCTTCCTCCTTTTGCGAAACCCAATAGTTTCCCATTGATTTCCTGATTGTTTTCAGTATAATACCGAATGGGATAAAACACAATTCCCGAATAATATTTAAATAGAATCCCTCTGCGCTCTGATCAATGTATCATTTTTTGAATTTTGCCCGATATGGGCAGGATAAATCACATAGACAACAGCCCCACAAAATGCTCTGTGGCGTCTGTCGATAGATATTTTCTGGGTAAAATCCGGTTCCTGTTCATTTGATCTCATTCACCGGATTTTATCCCCGGACCTTATTTCCGGATCTGTTCCATGAATTGTTCTACTGTTTCAGCTTTGGCGGCACATTTCAGATATTGTCTCAGCACGGACATATCCGTTTCATTTATGATCTTTTCCGTCAGTTCCTCTGAAACATTCCCTAATTCACGCAGCAATAAAAGAATATTTTCCGCACACTCTTCCTGTCTGCCTTCTTCTTTGCCTTCCGCCCGTTCATCTTTCAGCATTTCTTCAAAAACCATAAATCGCCCCTCCATTTCACGATTGCTTTTCACTTTACAGACCGTATTCTGAAGCTGCAAAATAAACGCATCTTCAAAATCTTTCATGCTCTCTTTCAGATCGGCTTTTACAAAATCCAAAAATCTTGCAAGCGGCTCGGAAATGTCCTCCCGATTTTTCCCACAGGTGTTTAAAAAAACACTGATACTGCCATCCTTCAGCCTCATCTCTTTGTCTTCCATACACACGTTTTGAAAGGTATATCGATATTTCCCCTGCCCGAAAGGATCAAAATCACAGATAAATATCACATAAGTATCCGGTAATTTTGCATATTCCTCTCCTCCGGCAAGCAATTCCATATCGATCTGGCTGTGATAATACCGGGTTCGCTTTTCCAGTTTCTGCTTTTTTACTACCTGCACTTCCACGTTGTAATGGGTATGCTTTTCATCCTCTGCATAAACATCCAGTCGGATTCCTTTATATTCCGGGTGATATACAATACTCTTTTCCTTGCTGACCGTAACCCTTTCAATCGGCATTCCCAAAACAAGCTCCAGCAGTTTCCGGCAGTTATCCTCATCGGGCATAACCGCGCCAAACATGAAGTTGTCCTTAATTGTAAGTTCTTTCAGTTTTCTCTTTTCTTTCATTTTTCCTCCACTTTCGCAGAGGAATTCTACGATGAAAGTATAACATACAGTTATTTCGTTTGCAAGTCATTCCGTAAATAAATATTCAAAATTCAGTTTATTTGTGGCAGTGCAAATACTTTTCCAAATATAAAGCTCCTACGATAAATTCACAGTTCCGGCGGTCCGATTTGCAACCTGGAAAGCACCCGGATTGTAACGGCTTTCCTGTTACAAAACCAGCCGTTCTTCATATAGCCTTCTATCCATATCTTTAAACACATTGAAAATGATCCTGTCAAAATGACCGGGATTTTCTTTTAAAAAAGCGGTAACAGTTTCCACGGCTATACTTGCCGCTTCCTGATTCGGGAAATGAAATTCTCCTGTGGAAATACAGCAAAAAGCCACGCTTTTAATCTTATGCTCTGCTGCACATTCCAGAACGCTCCTATAACAATTTCTTAAATCCTGACGCAGCCAGTCATTTAACCTGTATCCGACGATCGGTCCCACCGTATGAATGACATATTCCGCCGGAAGATTATAACCTTTTGTAATAACCGCACTTCCTACCGGCTCTTCATAATTTCTCCCGTATCTGATCCGCTTTTGGTTCATGACATGATTGCACTCCTCCCGCAGCTGCATTCCTGCCGCACTGTGAATAGCATTATCAATACACCTGTGACAAGGGACAAAACACCCTAACATCTGCGAATTTGCCGCATTGACGATGGCACCCACTTCCAATCTGGTAATGTCCCCCTGCCAGATGGATAATTGCCCGGCAAAGGGATGTTTACTGCCATACTGTTCCGTGACAGTGGGAATATCCTTCAGCGTTACAATTCCCTTTTCCAAAGCCTCCGATTTCAGAAATTCATCCTGCACCTTTAGGATTTCCTCCGAAATCCTTCCCGGCATACGGACATTCATCAGGGAACGGACCGCCCTGCGTTTTTCTTCATATTCTTTCGGAAGCTCTATCGTATCATATGTCCCTGAATCAATAATCAGTTGGTTCAACAGATAAGTAAGCCTCTCTGTCTGCTCTTTTGTTTCCGCCATGATCAACACTCCTTTAACCGCTTTGCGATATCATCCACGCTCTTTGCAATGTCCTGATCGATACCCACCGCTCTGTTTCCAAAGCTGCCCGGCACCGCCGCTTCTCTTAGATTCAGCCGGATCAGATTCCATTTTTTCTGTTCCCCCATCATGTTTTCAAAGGGAAAGCGAATAATGGCGGGGGTGTTAAAACCCACACCCAACTCCAGCAAAACTATCTTCTTTTTCTGATACTTTTTCAAAAACGCTCCGTACCACGCCGCCGCTTTGTGCCAATGTTCATCTTCCACAAAATATTGGTCACATCTTAAATTCATTGCCATATTTCCGCCGCAGACCGGGCATTTAGGAACCATATAAGATGGTATCTTACAATCCTTCCTCGCCTGATCCATCTGCACAAAAATGTCAATTGCATCATAGGTTTTGTCATGGCACCCCTTTTCGCATTGTATCAGTCCATAGTCTCCCTGTGTAGCAAATATATTTTCATCCGAAAATCCCGCTTTCCAGAATTGATGATCCACATTGGTAGTCAGAACAAAATGCGGCTTATCCTTTACCATCCCATAAAGTTTCCGATATAATAAAAGCCCCTCCGGCTCAATGCGGTTTAAATAAGCATGCTTTGACCAGTATCCCCATTTTGCCTCCTCTGTGGGAAACGGATAAAATCCTGCACTATACATATCCCGCATATACATCTTACCATATTTATCAATAAATTCCGAAAAATGATCCGTAAACCGCTTTCCGCCATAGGTAAGACCCGCGGCGGCAGATAAACCCGCCCCCGCGCCGATCAGAATTGTATCTGCCTTTTCAATCATTTCTGCAGCATGCCGTATTTGTTCTTCATAGGATGTTTTCTGTACTTTTTCAATTTGTGTCATACTGTTTTCCTCCTATACCCATTTGTTGTAACGTTTTTTATTACAACTAATATTATCGCCCTTGTATTGTAATGTCAATAGTTACAACAAAAATTAAAAAAATTTTTCAGGCATTAGAACTTTTATCTGATGCCTGAATTTTTTTATATCTTATGCAAATCATTTTAAATACTTATCTATATCCTTTTTTACATCCTCTAAGGTAATGGATTCCAGCTCTTTTTCCATTGCATTCTGCACCCGCAGCAATTTATCATCCAGTAACAGATGAATATTTCTTCCAACCGGACAATTTGAACTGGGATTTTCATGAAAATGAAAAAGCTGTCCGTTTTCCACACATTCCACCGCCCGGTAAATATCAAGAAATGTAACCTCCTGCAACGGCTTTGCAATCGAAGCCCCTCCGGTCCCCCTTGCCACCTTCACAAGCCCAGCTGCCTTCAACTGTGCCAAAATCTTTCTGATAATCACCGGATTCACATTGGTACTCTCCGCAAGAAAATCACTGGTTATCTTATACTCATCTTGAAATGTATCAATACATGCAAACACATGGATCGCTATCGTAAATCTGCTGGAAATCTGCATCCTCTCACCTCACTGCTCTCTGTTCTTTACTCTTTACTCTCTACTCTTTACTACTCATTACACTCTCTGCTCTTTTCCCGCTTCTCCCCGTCTTACCTACCCTTTTCTTTCCACTTCCTCATCAATCTCCCGCCCATTCAAACCATCCCTTTTTCCCAGCATACCACAATTCCCAATTTCATACCACGAAAAATCACACTCCAAAAGTGTATTCCCATTTCCATTTCTGTACATTATAATAAAATAACAAATTAATAAAACGCAAAAAATAATATCGCCAGCCAAGGACAGGGAATTGGGAGCAGCCATTGGCTTTTTCAAAGCCGTTATAAGGTAAACGGTATTTTTCTTATGAAATGCTCCATACCCCAGGGGCAAACCGCCATGGATGGCGGTTTGAGGTTTCCTGCGGCAGGACGCCGCATGGAAACCGACCCGCATCCAGCCAACACATTTTCTGCATTTCATTAGAAAAATACCGTTTCCCTTATCCGGCTTTGAAAAAGCCAATGGCTGCTCCCAATCCCCGTCGCCCTCGACGATATTACCCCCCTATGAAAGGAAACACACACCCATGGAAATCGAACGCAAATTTACAATCCGCAATCTCCCCAAAAACCTCTCCGCCTACACCTGTCTCCACATGGAACAGGCATACCTGTGTACCGATCCGGTTGTCCGCATCCGCAAAGAAAACGACAACTATTACCTGACCTATAAAGGAAAAGGTCTCCTTGCAAGAGAAGAAGCCAATCTGCCCCTTCATGCCGAGGGTTATGCACACCTCTTAACAAAGGCAGATGGTCTTATCATACAAAAAGACCGTTATCTCATTCCTATTGAAACCCCGTCCTTTGATATGGACGCTTTAAAAGATCTGGGTATTGATAAACTCCCTGATCATTTGCAGTTAAAGATCGAACTGGACATTTTTCAAAGCCCCTCCGGGTTGATCATGGCGGAAGTAGAATTCCCTTCCGTAGAGTTAGCAAACGCTTACCAAATGCCTGATTGGTTCTCAGAAGACGTTACCAACAACAAAGCCTATCACAATTCCAATATCAGCAAAGGCGGCGCTATTTTTGATCCGACGCCTTCTTTTCTGGAAGACGGAAACTGATCTTAGCCATTTCCCGCATTTTTTCCACAATCTTGTCATCAAACTGTCCGGGAAGCAGTCTCCACTTCCAGTTTTCGCCCAGGGTAGATGGCACATTGATGCGCGCTGCGTTATCTAACTCCAGATAATCCTGAATAGGAATGACCGCGGTTTCAGAAACGCTCATCATAGCAAGTCTGATCAGCGCCTGCACCAATCCTTTATCCGTCTGGCAATGACAATACTCTTTTACAAATTTTCTATCTTCCTTGGACAACCCTGACAACCAGCCCAGCGCCGTTTCATTATCATGGGTTCCTGTATATACAATGCTGTTTTTTCCATAATGATGGGGTAAATAATCATTATCTTCATAATCGCTGAAAGCAAACTCAATGATCTTCATGCCCGGATAACCGGTCTTTGCCACAAGTGCACGGACCTCATCCGTCAAAAATCCCAGATCCTCCGCAATGACCTTACACTCTCCCAGGGTCGCTTTCATCCTCTCAAATAAAGCATAACCCGGTCCCGGCTCCCAATGTCCGAATTCCGCCGTAGGATCTCCGTAAGGAATTGCATAATAAGACTCAAATCCCCTGAAGTGATCGATCCTGACCACATCATACAGCTCATAACAATAAGCGATCCTCTGCATCCACCAGGCATATTTTGTCTGCTTGTGATGGTTCCAGTCATAAAGGGGATTGCCCCAAAGCTGTCCCGTAGCGCAGAAACAATCCGGCGGACAGCCTGCAACCGCAATAGGAAGCCCTCCGTCGTCCAGTTGGAACAATTCGGGATTTGCCCAGGTATCCGCACTGTCAAATGCCACATAAATGGGAATATCCCCGATAATCTCAATGCCCTTTTTATTGGCATATTTCTTTAACTTCTTCCACTGCCTAGAAAAATAAAACTGTAAAAACTTATAAAAATCCATTTCTTCGGAAAGCTGTTCCTTATAGCGTGCCACGGCTTTCTTTTTCCGCAGACGGATATCCGAATCCCACTCTGTAAAAGCCTTTCCGCCAAAATGATTTTTTACCGCCATATAAAGCGCATAATCTTCCAGCCAATAGCTGTTTTTCTTTACAAATTTAGCATAGCGTTTTTCATCAGATGCACGAAATCTTGCAAAAGCCATGCGAAGAACCTTATAACGGCTGAAATACATCTTTTCATAGTCGATATAAGCCGGATTCTCACAAACCTCCACCTGCTCACATTCCGTTACCGTCAACAACCCTTCCTCCCGCAGCATATCCAGATCGATAAAATACGGATTTCCTGCAAAAGTGGAAAAAGACTGGTAGGGAGAATCCCCATACCCAGTCTGTCCCAAAGGCAGGATCTGCCAATAGCTTTGTCCTGCCTTTTTTAATTGATCTACAAATTCATATGCACTCTTTCCAAAAGTCCCGATACCGTATGGCGACGGCAGACTGAATACGGGACATAATACACCGCATGTTCTCATAGCATTCTCCACTGATTTTAACATGTACTTTAACCGGTATACTTTTCAAATTGATTCCGGATAAATTTTACTTCAATTTCCAGATATCCCTGTTATACTCTGCAATGGTACGGTCGGATGAAAAGAATCCTGCCTTTGCAATATTTACAAGCATCATCTTTTTCCATTTCTCGCGGTCCTTGTAGTCCTCAAACATACGATCCTTGGTCACTACATAATCCCTGAAATCCAGCAGCGTCATGAACCAGTCTTTATTTAACAATTCATTATAAAGACGTTCCAGATTTTCCTTATCTCCTACCGCCAGCACCTCATCACTTATGATAAAGTCAACCGCTTCTTTGATCATCGGATCATTTTCATAATACTTCTTAGATACATAATCCGCTTTTTCATAATGAGCAATGACCTGTTCGGATTTTTCACCGAAAACATAAATATTATCATCGCCTACCAACTCATGTATTTCCACATTTGCACCGTCAGAGGTTCCTAATGTAACAGCGCCGTTTAACATAAACTTCATATTTCCCGTACCGGATGCCTCTTTACTTGCCAGAGAGATCTGTTCAGAAATATCACATGCCGGTATCAGTTTCTCCGCATAGCTTACGTTATAGTTTTCGACCATCAGCACCTGCATATAAGGAGATACATCAGGATCATTGTTTACGATTTCCTGCAGGCACAGGATCAAATGAATAATATCCTGTGCGATCACATAAGCGGGAGCTGCCTTAGCACCAAAGATAAATGTCAAAGGTGTGGAAGGCTTTTTGCCGCCCTTGATCTCCAGATATTTATGGATAATGTAAAGGGCATTCATCTGCTGGCGCTTGTACTCATGCAATCTCTTGATCTGAATATCAAAAATGGATTCCGTATTCAAAACCACGCCTTCTGCTTCCTTTACATAAGCTGCTAACTCTTCTTTTTTCTGCTTTTTGATCTGATCGATCTGGTTTAAGAAATGGACATCATTTATTTTAGAGAGCAGTTTTTCCAGCTCTGCTGCATCCTTCTTATAACCTTCGCCGATAGTATCCGTGATCAGCTTTGCAAGAGGTCTGTTACAGGATAACAGCCATCTTCTGAATGTGATACCGTTGGTCTTATTGTTAAACTTCTCAGGATAAATCTGATAGAAAGCATTTAACTCCGTATCCTTCAGGATTTCCGTATGGATTGCTGCAACACCGTTTACAGAAAATCCATAATGAATATCAATATGAGCCATATGTACTCTCTCATCCTTATCGATGATCTGTACCTTTTCATCAGCATATTTAGCCGCAACTCTCTGATCCAGCTCTTTGATATATGGTACTAACTGGGGAACAACCTTCTCCAAGTATTTTAAAGGCCATTTTTCCAATGCTTCTGCCAGGATCGTGTGATTGGTATAAGCACAGGTCCTGCTGACTACCTCAATCGCCTCATCCATAGTAAATGCCTTTTCCTCCACCAGAATGCGGATCAATTCAGGAATAACCATAGTCGGATGGGTATCGTTGATCTGGATGACTGCATAGTCATACATCCTTCTAAGATCAGCCTTTTTCTCTTTTAACTCTTTTAAGATAAACTGAGCTGCATTGCTTACCATGAAATACTGCTGATAAATACGCAGCAGATTTCCGGCTTCATCAGAGTCATCGGGATATAAGAATAAAGTAAGGTTCTTTTCAATATCTTCTTTATCAAAATCGATTCCCTTCTTTACAATGCTTTCATCTACAGACTCCACATCAAAAAGTCTCAATTTGTTGATACCATTGTCATAACCGATGACATCAATGTCATATAATTTGGATTTTACAGTCAGATCTCCGAAGGGCACTTCAAAAGATACATCTGTCTTGTTCAGCCATCCTTCCGGTTCGATCCAGTCATTTTTCTCAGCTGTCTGTTTTCTATCCTTAAATACCTGTTTAAACAGACCGAAATGATAATTTAAACCGATACCGTCTCCTGACAATCCCAAAGATGCAATGGAATCCAGGAAACAAGCTGCAAGACGTCCTAAACCGCCGTTACCTAAAGAAGGCTCCGGCTCCACTTCTTCGATCTTCGCAATATCCTTGCCATATTTCTTTAAAATCTCTTCTAACTTGTCATATACTCCAAGATTGATCAGGTTGTTGGATAAAAGCTTGCCGATTAAAAACTCCGCGGAAATATAATATACCTTTTTGGGACCTGCAATGGGTTCCGTTGCCGCGCTCAAGCCTTTTGTCAATTGTAAAAGTCCGTAATAGAGCTCGCTGTCGCTGCACTCTCCGATTCCTTTTCCGTAACGGACCTCCAAAATCTCCTTTAACTGGTCCTCCATTTTCATTTCAATGATCTCTCTCTGCAATGTCATGTACTTTCCTCCATAAAAAAACAAAACTAGATAATTTTTCCATCTCCTGGAAGAGTAAACTCTCACAAAATTGTACAACAAAAGGGCGGTCTTGTAAACCGCCCTTTTTTATGATTCCTTCTTAAATTTTGCAGACCTGATTCGGAAATCTTTTTAAAATTACCGGATTTTATCTGTACTCGAATAACTCTTTCATTACTAAATGACGAGGAAGTCCGTCAACGAACATCGGTGTTAATTCACCCATAATAAGCGGTCTTGCATATTTTACATAACCGTCATTTAAGTTGCATCCGTCCTCTGTGATCCATTCAGCAGGTACAGGTCTTTCTACGTTAGCGATGGCATGAATGTCATATGCGCTTGTACCGCACTGGTAAGGATCGTCGCCGTTCCTGTCAAGAGTGATCATCATACCTGTCTTGCCTTCTTCAGCAGCTTTTACTGCATCAGCGCCAACCTGGAACGCTTCATTGATATCCGTTAAGGAAGCAAGATGTGTTGCAGCTCTCTGTAATGTAGAGAATTCAACGGCTCTTGTCTTTAAGCCTGTTTCAGCCGCAACGATCTGCGCTAAATATGCAGCCGTACCGGACATCTGTTTGTGACCGAAAGCATCTACTGCTACATTTTCATTTGCCAGCTCGCATACGTAGCGTCCGTCCGCTACATGAACGCCTTCCGATACAGCGATTACTACGGAAGTCTTGGTTGCAGCAAGTTCTTTTACTTTTGCTACAAACGCGTCAACATCAAATGTTTTTTCAGGTAAGTAAATCGCATCACAGCCGGAACAGTCAGGTCCTTTTGCAAGTGCCGCAGCGGCTGTCAGCCAGCCTGCGTTACGTCCCATGATCTCAACGATACAAACGGTAGGCTTCTGCGCGCCGAAGGATTCGTTGTCACGGATGATTTCTTTAATGGAAGTTGCGATATATTTTGCTGCGGAACCGTATCCGGGGCAGTGATCCGTTACAGGAAGATCGTTGTCAATGGTCTTGGGAACGCCCATAAATCTCTGAGGTTTGTTATGAGCCGCCGCATAATCGGATAACATCTTAACGGTATCCATGGAGTCGTTGCCGCCCGCATAGAATAAGCACTCGATATCATGTTTTTCCATGATCTCAAAAACTTTTTCATATACGTCTTCATGACCTTCGATCTTGGGCATTTTGAAACGGCAGGAACCAAGAAATGCAGAAGGAGTTCTCTTTAACATTTCAATTCCCACTTCATCATCCAGATAAGGAGCAAGATCAACGATCTTATCCTCTAAGAAACCTTCGATACCATGAACCATACCATAGATTTTGTTTACGCCTAACTTTTTAGCAGCCGCGTATACGCCTGCTACAGATGAGTTGATTACGGCTGTAGGTCCGCCGGACTGTCCAACAACAATATTACCTTTCATTGTGTTCTCTCCTTTTAACTATTCTTTTTCTTCTGATAAGCCCTCCGCGCAGATCCGGCAAAAGCGGACTGCCGCAAAAAGCCCTCAATCGATTGTTATTATAGCAGATTAGCAGGCTTTAAACAAGCATTTTCCGATATTCTGAAGCGTATTCCGAAATGTATTCGTAACAGTTCAGCCTTCCCTGTGCCCCGGGAGCCGTATAGCGGTTCTTCCGGTTCAGACTGTTTATAAAACGTCGGCACTTAGGCACCGTATTTTGGTGCCTTATGTACCGCTACGTTTTATACCAAGCGCAAGCGTGTCTGAATAGGAAGAACCGCTATACGGCTCCCGGGGCACAGGGAAAGCTGAACTGTTACATGTATTCCGGAGTCCATAAAAAAAACGACAAAGCTGTCGCAGCCGGAAAATCTACGGATATCGCAAAAACTTGCTTTCTCTGTATCAATTTCCCGATTGCGGCAGCCCCGTCATCTCACATAAACCGAAAACACAGCAGGAGTACCCAATCCTTTATTCCAAAACCGCTTTGCTTGCCCACAGCGCTATATCTCCGTCCGGTTCCTCGCCCTCGGGATAAACAATCATCATTGCTCCGTAAGCGTCCGTTCCCGCTTTCAGCACCTGATAATAAACGTTTCCGTCCTCGGTATATTCCGCACAGAGATTGCCGTAATCATCTTCTGTAAATTCTGTTCCCTCCGGCAATCCTTTTTTTACATTTTCACGCTGGGAATACTCTTCCAAGTCAGCCGGAAGCGCCACTCCCGCAGCTTCATACGCCTCTTTCCCCAAAGCGGTTGACATAAATGCTCATATTCCCTTTCGTCAGCTCCGCATAAGTTCTGGGCAGTCCGCCGTCATCGGAAGTTCCGCTTTCCATTTCAAAGCCTTCCGGCAGATAAAAAGTTCCTACGCCCTCGGCTTTGTATTCCTGCAATTCTTCCGCCAGGGCTTCCGTTTCGGAATTTTCTGCGGCTTCCGTTCCCGTCTGAGCGCTTCCACAGCCTGCCAGAAGCGCTCCAGACAGAATAAGCGTCAAAGAGAATGCAATTATTTTTGATTTTTTCCAGTTTTTCTTCATTTTTGATTTCCTTTCTGTTTTCCTGTCCTATTGTGTTTATTCTTTTTTATTCTATTACAACTTCCGGGATTTTGCAATTATTTTGTATGATATTTCTCATGTATTTATCATGTATTTGCATTGTAGAAATATGTATTTTTTACGTATATTATTAAAAAAAGAACGAATTACTATAAGTAGCATAGCAATTATCACAAAGCGATAATACTATAGCATTGTAAGACAAAGGCAGGAGAAATTATGTTAACCATTAAAGGCGATTATACGGATTACAAAAGCAAAACCTTCCGGCTTCCCGTTGAAATACTGGACGTCCTTGAAAAAGAAGCCGTTTCCAAAAACACTTCCCTCAACAAGGTTATCATTCAATGTCTGGAATATGCCATCTCCAATCTGGAGGACAAACCGCTCTCCGATCCGGAAAATATAAAATAAAAAAGCGTTATCTGAATCATAACAGATAACGCCTCCGTTTGGTGTGCAAACCTGCACACTTTTATTTTTTTACTTTTTCTGCGAAACTTTACTCAAGCCCGCGGTTCATGCAGTCCAAAAGTTCAATGATACAACCGTCCATATTGCTTCTGTCGCCTTCCGTGAGATATCGGTATAACTGGCTTCTCTGTTGGTTGCCATCCCCGTCCGTCCATGAATATTCAATACTCGCCCGCACAGCCGCCGCAATCCGCCCGCTGTTTTGTTCCATATCTTCAGGACTTCGGTCCGCCAGCCCGCCTTCATAGGCAAGCCTGTCGGCAATGTATTCGTAGCCCATGCGCCCGGTCTGGTACTCCGCCGTTTCCTCCTCAGAAAGCGTCCAATAAGCTACAGGCTCCACACCTGCGATTTTTTTATTCTGTTCCAGCCGTACGGCAAGTTCCTCGCACGCCTTCGCCGCCCCGGCATCGTTTCCGGACAAAGCCAGGCTGCCGATCCGCGCTACAGCCTCCTCATATTCATAAGGATCCCACGCTCCGCTTCCTGTTTCCGACGCCGTCCCATATGCCGCCCCGTTCGCCGCTGTATCCCCCGTCACCGTATCTTTCGCAGCTTTCACACCGTTCTTTTCTTGCAGCTCCCGCCGCATTCTCAGGTTTGACGCTCCCAAAAGGGCGATTGCCGCGCTCATAAGCACAAGCGTCCCGCATAAGGCGCACTGTATCCGGAAGTTCCTTCCCGAAACGGTTTTTAACCGCGCCAAATCCTTTTGCAGTTTTTCCACATTTTGATATCTCCGGTCGGGATTAAAATCGTAGCATCGCCTGATGATCCTTTTCAGTCTCTTCTGATCTCCCTTTTGCAGCAGCGCCATACTCTCTTCGTCGGCGTCGCCTGTTACCAGATACAAAAGCACCTTTCCCACGGCATAAATATCCGTTCTGACGTCGGTCTGCCCGAATCCGAATTGCTCCGGAGCCGCATATCCTCTCGTTCCCATTCGGACCGTATCCGTCTGCTGTCCCGGTTTATAATGCCTTGCCGTTCCGAAATCAATAAGCTGCAATTTCCCCGTTCCCGTAATCACAATATTTTCCGGCTTAATATCCCGATGGATGATCGGCGGATTATGATGATGGAACGCCGCTATCCTTTTACATAGCTTTTCGCCGATCTCTGCCGTCTCTTCTGGCGTCAAGGCGCCTTCCTGCTCCGCCAGTTCCTCCACCGTCATGCCCTGCACATAGGCGCGAATCAAAAAAGCGCGCTCCTTCGTCTCGCGGTATTCCACGCCGCCTTCATCCGCCCGCCCCGTATTGTGCAGCATTTCCATTAGCAGTTCATATTCCGTCTTGAGAAAATCTCCCTGCCCGCCCCATGCCGTTTTTAAAATAAAATATGCCGCGTCGTTTTTACTTTCCAAAAGCCAGGTTTCCCGGTCAGCCGCCCTTTTAAGGCATCGGACCGCCCGATAATGCTCCTTCCAATCCGGAAAAACCAAAGCGCCTTGTCCCGTTTTCTCCATCAAAGCTCCTCCAGCATATCTTCCCACTCCTCCAAAGACAGCTTTTTCTCAATGGCATAAATAGCCGCAGCATCTTCCCTCCTGCGCGGATAAAGCGCTTCTTTGCCGCCGATTTTCAACAGTCTGTTGACCTCCTCCAAAGACAGCTTCAGCAAAAGCCCCAGTCTGACTAACATCGTTCTGGTTGGCTTGCGCGTACCGTTAAACATCTGATATCCGTAGGTCCGCTCCAGCCCCAATTTTTTGATGGCTTCCCGCACTTCCATCTGATGCTCCGTCAAAAGATCGCAAAGATAGACCGAAATGGCAGGACCGTTATACTCCTTTTCGTCAAGAAAGGAAAGATCCCCTTTCTCTTGTTCCTTAATCTGATGGATCAGCTCATCCGTACTTTTCATATCCGCCGTTTCTTTCCTTTGCCGTTCTTATTTAAAATATCAGAATCGCCGAAATGACGGCTATCACGATTGCCACGCACCCCACAGCCGTAAAAATAACCGCCAGCGTTTTTGGAAGCGCGTCCCCCGCTATATAAAATTCTTCATAATTTGCCGGATTATAATAAATTTCCACCGTTTGTCCTATCGTATATTTAGGCTGTGCGCTTCCGTATGTATACTTGCGGGTCACTCTCTGCTCTCCGATATCAAATCCGAGCACCGGATAAAAGCTTATGGAAGGACACGCGCTATCGCTTTCATAATGCTCATGCCGGATCATATCCATCACCGTTCCATAGGTTTTTGAGGTACAACGGATCTGCTTTTTCTTTCTGTTACGAAACATGACACTCCCGATAACGAAAAAAAGGACTCCTATCAAAGCCCACATTCCCGAAAAAATCACGCCAAACATAAAATTGTCGTTCATCTTGATTCCCCCTGCCTGAATTTCCCGATCGCTCCAAACAGTCTTATTCATAGTGCAGAACGTGGGACTTGAACCCACACGCCTCGCGGCACAAGAACCTAAATCTTGCATGTCTGCCAATTCCATCAGTTCTGCATTTGCGAAAAAGCGGAAATCCTTGCTTTTAAAGGACTTCCGCCTTGTTTTTGCTACTGAGCCACCGGGGACTCGAACCCCGGACAACTTGATTAAAAGTCAAGTGCTCTACCACCTGAGCTAGTGGCCCATATGAGCTGGGCTAGCTGGATTCGAACCAGCGAATGCAGGAGTCAAAGTCCTGTGCCTTACCGCTTGGCGATAGCCCAATGATATAAAAAGGGTGGATACAGGGATTCGAACCCTGGGCCTCCAGAGCCACAATCTGGCGCGCTAACCAACTGCGCTATATCCACCATATCAATTGGAGAATTTGAACTCCTAAATGTGCCCGAAGGGATTCGAACCCCCGACCCACGGCTTAGAAGGCCGTTGCTCTATCCAGCTGAGCTACGGACACACAACATATTTAACTATGTAGCTGCCGCAGAAAAATCTGCGAAGCGGGTGATGGGAATCGAACCCACGTATCCAGCTTGGAAGGCTGGTGTTCTACCATTGAACTACACCCGCACATACTCGGGGTGACAGGATTCGAACCTGCGACCTCCTGGTCCCAAACCAGGCGCTCTAGCCAAGCTGAGCCACACCCCGTCACCGTCACACACCAAAAATATAGCGTTTTGTCACAACGCAAGTCATATTATATTATACGAAAATTTAGTTGTCAACTGTTTTTCCGGCAAAAATTACAAATATTCCAGGCTGAAACCGACTTCTCCTTTTTTGCTGACCTCCATAACGATATAAGACGGTCTTTTCCCTTCCTGTCTGGGATATGTAAGACTTCCGGGGTTTAAAACAATCATGCCGTCGCTGCGGTCGATAACCGGTCGGTGGGTATGCCCGTACATAATGATGTCATATCCTCTCGCCTTTCCCTCGTCCTTCAAAAGCTCGTGACCGTTGCTGACATAATAATAATGTCCGTGGGTTACCAGAATTTTTTTGCCTGCGACCTCCAGATCCAGCTCCTTCGGAAGGTTAGAAAAGAAATCATTATTTCCCATTACAATATGAAGCGGACATTTTGCAGCCTCCTGCAAGATATATTCGCTTCCTTCTGCATCACCGCAGTGGATAACCATATCGATTTGTCCTACTCTCTCCAATACCCGGAAATAATTCTCATTATGCCTGTGGGTATCGCTGACGATTAAGATTCTCATAAAATCATCCCTGGACCCGTTTTTTTAGTTCCTTCTGCATCATGCGGAGTGCTTTTCCTCTGTGGCTTACCGCATTTTTCTGCTCCGGCGTAATCTCGGCGCTGCTTGCGCCAAACTCCGGCAGATAAAAGATCGGATCATAACCAAACCCGTTCTTACCCGCAATTTTATAACCGATCATCCCTTCCATAACGCCTTCCGTTTCAATGACTTCTCCGTCCGGCATAACCGCAGCCATGGCGCATACAAAGCGCGCGCTTCTTAAAGGCTCCGGCGCGTCCGCCATGCGCTCTAAAATATTGGCGTTTTTCACATCGTAAGAAGTATCCTCTCCCATATATCTCGCCGAATAAATGCCCGGTTCCCCGTTCAGATAATCGATAACCAGACCGGAATCATCAGCCAGCACGATCTTGTCGGTAAACTGTGCGATGGTTTTTGCCTTGATCACGGCGTTTTCCATAAAAGTCCTGCCATCTTCCACGATATCCGCCGAAATCCCCGCTTCCTTCAGGGTCTTGACGCAGACGTCCATATCCGCAAACATCATTGCCACTTCTCTCGCTTTTCCTGCGTTTCCTGTTGCAAAGATAATCTCTGTCATTTTTTCTCTTCCATCTCCTGATATAGTAAAACGGTTGCCTTTGCGGCAAGAACCGCTATCTTTTCCTCTCCGAAGGTCCCGCCCTCCGTATGTATGTCCGTCACCGCTTCATCCGCTCCTACGGTTCCTATCGCCGCGCCCGGACGGCAGACAATTTTGACGGCGGGGATCATCGCATCATCCAGATCCCATTCCGTCGTTTTAGCAATACGGACGTTTTCCTCCCCGCATTCCTTTGCCAGGTACTGCCGCAGCGCTTCGGCGTAGCTCTTACTGTCGCAATCCGGGATAAAATAATCATCATTATAATAGATGGTAATCCCGGTATCCGAAGCATCCGGCGCGCTTTGCGTTCCGTTATCCCAAGGCTCTTCCACGGACAACGATAAAAAGAAATCCGCCCTCAGCTCATTTGCAGTGCCGATATCGCCCGATACAAGCCCTTTTATCCCCTGTGCTTCCAGGCAGGCGACCGCTTCCTCGCTCCAGCCCGTTCCTTCCAGTACTGCGATGGTATCCCATTGCTCCGCCGGGTTTTCCAGCGTCAGGTACAATTCGCTTCCCTTGACCCGGATATCGGCTTCGTAGATATCGTTTAAAATAAACTGAAGCTCTGTCTTTCCCGCATTCTGCCGGTACAACACCTGAGAGATTTTTTCCTCATTGCCTTTGATTTTATTTTGATAAAAATAATCCTCCTGCGCGCCTACTAACACGACCTTCAGTTTTTTATCCTTTAAATCCTCTTCCACATGAAACCCGTCTTCTTCTGCGTCGGGCAGAGGAATAATGATATCCGCGTCTTCCCTGCCTATGGCTTCAAAGCCTTCCGCTCCAAGTCCGGCTGCCATAGCCTCTTTTGCGCTCTCCTCTCCGCTCCTGTAGAGGCTCCGGATATATCCCATAACGGCAACGGCTATCATCAAAAAAACAGCCGCCAGCCTTACTAATACTTTTTCTCCGTTTTCCGTCATGTTCGCTCTCTCTTCTGCGGCTTCGGTCCCAAATATTGATAAAAATAAGTTTTTAACATCCCGTTATACAGCTTCCGGTTCTTGTCCGCATCCCTGCCGATATCCCTTTGCGCGTTTTCATAGGAAGTAATCAGATACAAAGACCAGGAATCCAGACTGCGGTAACGCTCTCCTATCATATGATAAAGCGCCGGCAGATTTTTCTTTTCTTCAATTCTTTCCCCATAAGGCGGGTTGGTAATAATAAAGCCGTACTTTTTGCTGTGGCTAAGCTGCTCTACGTTTCTTACCTGAAAATGAATCAGCTCTTCCACTCCGGCAAGCCTGGCATTCTCCCGGGAAATCCTGATCATTTCCGGATCGATATCATACCCCTGAATGTCCGTCTCAACCTCCGGATCAATCGCTTCCCTCGCTTCATCCAGACAATCATACCACAGCTTGCCAGGAATCAGATGCTTCCATGAAAAAGCGCGGAAGTCCCGGTTCATGCCGGGAGCGATATTTGCCGCCATCATCGCGGCTTCAATGGGAAAAGTCCCGCTGCCGCAAAAGGGATCTAGCAAGATCCGGTCCCTGTTCCACGGCATCAGCATGATTAACGCCGCAGCCATGTTTTCGGCAATGGGCGCCTTTGCCGTCAGTTTACGGTACCCGCGCTTATGCAGCGATTCGCCGGTCGTATCCAGTCCCACGGTCACCTCGTCCTTATAAATAAACACCCTGACCGGAAAACTGTCTCCGTTTTCCTCAAACCAACTGATCCCATATGCCTCGCCCAGACGGCGCACCATCGCCTTTTTCATAATGGACTGTATATCGGAAGGGCTGAACAGCTTGCTTTTGACGCTCGCAGCCTTCGTTACCCAAAACTTCCCGTCTTTCGGAATAAATGTCTCCCATGGCAGCGCTTTAGTTCCCTCAAACAATTCGTCAAAGGTCTCGGCGTGAAAACTTCCAACTTTAATCAAAACGCGCTCCGCGGTCCTCAAAAAAATATTGGCGCGGCAGACGGCGTCTTCGTCTCCGTGAAACGTGACCCTGCCGTCCTCTACCTTGCTGATTTCATAGCCCAAATCGATAATTTCTCTTTTTAATACTGCTTCCAGCCCAAAATGGCATGGAACAACCAATTCCATTTTTCTCATAGTCTTATATTAAATTCAAAGACAGAGACTGTCAATCAACTTTTTCCCCAAAAACGGCAAAAACCGATGTACCCCTTTGCACATCGGTTCTTGTCTCATTCAGTCTGTCTGCTCACTAACGGCAGTTGTCAGCGTCTTTGGAGCTGTTCTGCTCGTTGTTCTGCTGCTTGTTCTGCTGTTTGTTCTGGTTATTCTGCTTGTTCTGGCTGTTGTTATAGCCATCCTTTGAGCTGTTCTGATTGGACTCATTCATTTCATTGTAATCATTTTTTGCCATTTCTAATTCCTCCTAATGATTATTTGGTTACATTTGTAGTATTCCAAAACCAAAAGGGAATATTCATCCTTCATTAAGAAAAAAGTACCAGTCTTTTCAAAAAATTTCTTCTGAAATCTTTTGAAATCTATTGAAAAAAAAAGATTTTTACCATATAATCTAATTACGGCAGAGCGAATCCCCAATTTTTTCTGCCGAAAACTGATTTATTTATTTATACTCCCCGTAAAATAGGCTATCACCCCTGATAGCCTATTTTTCATTTCCTTATTTCCTTATAATCTTATTTCCTCATAAACAAATGTATCAGCCACCATACTAACAGTATCGGAACCGCCACCGGCAGGACATAGCGCACAATGATCCCGAGCACCCATCCGATTATACCGAATACCGCCGATAAAACGACGATCAAAATCAAAATGATCACAAGCAGAGTCACAAGAGCCCTGACGTCCACACGGACCTTCTGCCCCTTTCCGCCCGCTTCCTCTTCATAGAACGTCTTAGCGCCGCCTCCGGCACCGGCTCTCCCTTCCGTCTCTGCAATGGATTTTGCCAGCAATCTCGGATCTCCCAGCATTGCCAATACTTCTTCCTCGCTTTTGCCCTTCCGTATCTCCGAATCGATATAATCCTTATAATACTGCGTAATCTCCTGCAGCTTTTCGGGCGTTACCTTTCCCGTCAGATGCCGCTGCAAATTGGTAATAAATTCATATTTATTCATATTCGTTCCTGTTCCTTACAATTCTAAATCCCTGGTTCCATCCACATTTTATCGTATATCCTTCCTTTTGTGAAGCCTGCCCTGACAGTCTTTGAAATATTTTGTAAGCAATCCGTAAGAAATTCGCAGGCGCCTTCAATATTCCCTGTTATAATTTATTTCATAGAAACTCCATCCCCTGTGTTATACTGGTCAGGAATATAAGTGTATCACGATTCATTTAGAAAGGACGTGCTCAACCATGAAACTACCAAACGGCTACGGCTCTGTATACAAGCTTCCGGGCAACAGGCGCAAACCGTGGGCGGTTAGAATCACAACATCACACTTACGGGATGCCGACGGCAAAACCCACTGGAAATACAAATATCTCGGATACTACCAGACCTATGCGGAGGGGCTGAACGCGCTTGCCCATTTTAATGAAAATGCACCTTGCGAAACTCCCTTTCATCCGGCGATGACTTTTGAGGAAGTTTTTGATGAATGGTCCAGGGAACACTATCCCAAGGTCTCCCGTTCCAATATCAGGGGCTATAACGCCGCCTACTCCTTATGCGGCTCTATCAAAGACCTTCCCTTTTGCAGCATCCGGAAATACCACCTGCAGGAAGTCATCGATCATTGCGATAAAAATTATCCGACCTTAAAGAAAATCAAAATTTTATTTACGGCGCTTTATAAGTATGCGCTGGAAAACGATATTTGTTCCAAAAATTACGCGCAGTATATTGATATTTACCAATATAAGGATAAAAATCCCAATGCCGTAAAGCGTCTGCCTTTTTGTGCAAAGGAGATCGATCTGCTCTGGGCGCATCAGGAAGAATGCTATTTTACCGTGATCCTGATGCTAGTTTACAGCGGCGCGCGAATCAGCGAGCTGTTGAATTTAAAAAAAGAAAACGTCAATCTGGCGCAGCAATGGTTTGACATTACCAGCTCCAAGACCGAGGCAGGCGTCAGAAGGGTGCCTATTGCCCGAAAAGTTCTGCCCTTTTTTCAATACTGGATGGAGAAAAATGACTGTGAATATCTGGTTTCCACACCTGATGGCAGGCATTTTACCTACACAAATTATTATTTCTATTACTGGAAACCGTTGATGGAACGGCTGAACATGGATTCCCACCGTCCCCACGACACCCGCCATACCTGCGTGACGCTTCTTACCTCGAAGGGCGTGGATGAAAAAATCATTCAGCGGATCGTCGGACACAAGGGACATTCCATCACAGATACCGTCTACACGCATTTTGAGCTTTGCCAGCTCAGGGACGCGATCAATAAAATCTGATTTTTTGTATTATATTTCGCATTTTTATTTTTTCTTTGATTGTCTGCGGTTATGCCGCAGGCAATTTTTTTGTAAGCAACCTGTATATTTCCCGCTTTTTCTTTCCATCCTTCTCTCCCTGTTTCAGCCGATTTTTCCTCAAAAATATCCTTAAAACCATTGTAAGTTATCTTACGGATAACATGAAATAAATGCGTAACTATCAACACACTTATATTCAAAACAATCTTTTAGAGGAGGAACAAAAAGAATGAAAAAGAAATTATTAAGTGTATTGCTTTCTACAGCTATGGTAGCATCCTTGTTAGTAGGCTGTGGCGACACAGAAGAGCCTGCTACAGAGCCCGCTGCTGAACCCGCTGAAGAAGAAACAGAAGAACCCGCTGAGGAGCCTGCAGAAGAAGAAACAGAAGAGCCTGCAGAGGAAGAAGCATCCGCAGAGTGGACAGCCGATCTTTCCGCCGATACCGGTAAGGTATTGAACATCTACTGCTGGAACGATGAATTTCAGAGACGTGTAAGGGATCATTATCCGGGATACACAGACAACGGAGACGGCGCTACCGGTTCCATCGGAGACATTCAGGTAAACTGGGTTATCGTACCTTCTGACGACATGGCTTATCAGAACAACCTGGACGAAACCTTATTAAAACAGGCTGACGCAGCTGATGACGACAAGATCGATATGTTCCTGATCGAAGCTGACTACGCATTGAAGTATGTAAATGCTGACGGCGTATGTATGTCCATGGATGAGCTGGGACTGACAGACTACATGGGAGACCAGTATCAGTATACAAAAGACATCGTTACTGATGCAAACGGCAACGTAAACGGTACTTCCTGGCAGGCTTGCCCCGGTCTTTACATCTACAGACGTTCTGTAGCAAAAGAAGTATTCGGAACAGACGATCCTACAGAGGTGCAGACACACTTCTCCGATTGGGATAAGTTTGCTGAATCCGCTCAGGAGCTTGCTGACGCAGGCTGGAAAGTAGTTTCCGGTTATGACGACGCTTACCGTGTATTCTCCCAGAACGTATCTACTCCCTGGGTTGTAGACGGCAAAATTACCATCGACGACAATATTATGGCTTGGGTTGATCAGACCAAAGACTTTACAGACAAAGGCTTCAACAACAAGACGTCCTTATGGTCCGACGACTGGACAAAAGGTATGGGATCTTCAGGTAACGTATTCGGTTACTTCGGACCCGCATGGGTTATCGACTTTACCATGAGCGGACCTAGAGGCGCTACGTTAGACGATACCGACGCTCCTCAGGAAATCGGCAACGGTACATGGGGCGACTGGGCAGCAATCGAAGGTCCTCAGCGCTATTTCTGGGGCGGCACATGGGCATGTGCGGCTCAGGGCACGGACAATGCAGGCTTGGTAGCTGACATTATGTATCAGTTGACCTGCAACCCTGACGTTATGGAAGGCATCGTAACGGCTGACAACGACTTCTGCAACAACCAGCCTCTGATGGAGGAAATGGCTGCAGCAGGCATCACCTCCGGCTTCCTTGGCGGCGAGAACGTACTTGAGAAATTCTGCGCTACCGTAGGCAACATCAGCATGGAAAACAGCACAATCTATGATCAGGGTATGACAGAACAGTTCCAGGGCGCTATGAAAGACTACTTCGACGGCAACGTTGATTTAGACACGGCATTGGAAAACTTCTATACCAATATTGAAGTAAAATATCCTGAATTAACACACTAATAACCGATTTGGTTGCGTGATTTAGTGATTAGTACCTTTACAGGGTGGGGTGCACGGCGCCTCATCCTGTATATACTATAAAGACCTTTTGAAAGGTCGGATATGAGGTGATTGAATGACAAAAAAGAAGAGTTGTGTCAGCTACACAAAATGGGGCTATATCTTCTTGATTCCCTTCTTTCTTGTGTATACCATTTTCAACTTAGTTCCGCTGATCCAAACGTTTTATTACAGCTTTTTTGAAAACTACAGATCCGGTCTGACCCAGATCGGACCTAATTTCGTCGGCTTCGGAAATTTTGTTAAAATATTTTCCGGCAGCAGCGACCTGTTTAAATACGCAGGAAACACGGCGATCATGTGGATTATCGGTTTCGTTCCCCAGATCGTGATTTCCCTGTTGTTAGCGGCATGGTTCACTGACCTGAACCTGAAATTAAAAGGACAGAGATTTTTCAAAACCGTAATCTATCTGCCCAACCTGATCATGGCGTCCGCTTTCTCCATGTTGTTCTTTACGATTTTTGCAGACGGCGGTCCCATTAACAACATTTTAGTAACTATCGGCATACTGGACGAACCGTTCCGTTTCTTCTCAAGCGTGGCGGGAACGAGAGGTCTGGTAGGTCTGATGAACTTCCTGATGTGGTTCGGCAACACTACGATCCTGTTGATGGCAGGTATGATGGGTATCGATCCTTCCTTATTTGAGGCGGCGGAAGTTGACGGGGCAAAGCCCATGCAGATCTTCCGTTATATCACAATGCCTTTGTTAAAACCTATTTTGGTTTATGTAGTTATCACTTCCTTGATCGGCGGTATCCAGATGTTCGATGTACCGCAGATTTTGACCGCAGGCGACGGTTCGCCCAACCGCTCTACCAAGACGCTGATTATGTTCTTAAACGACCACCTGTTCAGCAAAAATTACGGCATGGCGGGCGCGCTTTCCGTTACCCTGTTTATCATTACTGCGATCCTGAGCGTCTGCGTCTACTACGCGTTGACGAAGCAAAACGATTAGGAGGTGTAAGCGGATGGAAAAAACTAAAAAGAAATCGGGTGCGAGCGGTTCTTTAAAGGCACGCCGCGCACTTGCATATATTGTTTTAATTATTTTGACAATCCTGTGCCTTTTCTCGTTTTATATTTTGATTATCAATTCCACAAGATTACATAGTGAGATCAGTAAGGGCTTCTCCGTTCTTCCGGGACAATATTTCGTCAGAAATCTGAAAAACCTTTTAAGCGACGCCCAACTCCCGGTATTCCGCGGTCTGCTCAACAGTCTGATCGTAGCTGCGTGCTCTGCGGCGTTATCCGTATATTTTTCGGCGCTGACCGCATATTCTATTCATTGCTACGATTTTAAGGGAAGAAACGTTATATTTACATTCATTCTAATGATTATGACGATTCCCACCCAGGTAACCGCATTGGGTTTTATCAGATGGATGGATACCCTGCATTTGATGAATACCTTCTGGCCGTTGATCATTCCTTCGGTTGCGGCTCCAGCCGTGTTCTTCTTTATGAAACAGTACATGGACAGCGCGCTGCCCATTGAGATCGTAGAAGCGGCTCGTATCGACGGTTCCAACGAGTTTGGCACCTTCAATAAGATCGTACTGCCGATCATGAAACCGGCGTTTGCGGTACAGGCAATCTTCACCTTCGTAACCTCCTGGAACAACTACTTTACTCCGGCGTTGATTTTAACGGAAAAGGATATGAAAACATTGCCGATTTTAATCGCGCAGTTAAGAAGCGCCGATTTTATGAAATTTGATATGGGTAAAGTTTATATGATGATTTTCTTATCCATTTTACCGGTCATTGTAGTTTACCTGTGCTTATCCAAGTACATTATCCAAGGCGTCGCCTTGGGATCGGTCAAAGGATAAAATGGTCAAAAAATAAAATAGTCAAAAGATAAAATAAACACTTACTGAAAATGCTTGATACAAAGTGTCATGTTATACAAAGTATCGTCAAAAAAGCGGCTGTCGCATTTATAAATTTGTATATTGATCAAAGGAAACCTTTATAAAAACGCCGGTACTTAATCCGCGTATTTTGCGGATTTATGTACCGCTGCGTTTTTATAGAGCGAAAGCGTGTTTCCGTGATCAATATACAAATTTATAAATGTGACAGCCGCTTTTTTCTGATTTGAAATGCCTTAAAACTTATCCATGCCTTCCCCTTCGCTGAGTTTCTTGTCAAAATAGGCAGGTTGTTCGTAAAATCGCGCCATGGTATGGAAAGCGCGCAGCACCAGGTCTTCTTTGTTGCAGTTTCCCGTATTTTTCCCGATATCATGGATCAAATTATAGCGGTCCATCTGAAAGACATACAAATCGATCAGCGTATATCCGTGAAAAGACAATTCTCCAAGCATTTCATGATGCTCCAGATAGTACACAAATTCCCGATACAAAGATTCATGGGTCAGCATCTGCAGCCACAAATAATCTCTGTCCTCCTGTTGCCACTCCGCATAATCGCAAAGCTGCTGGAAATATTCAAAAACCTTTAATTTACGTCCGTCAATAATCGTTGTCATTGCAGATACCTTCTTATCACAAGTCCTTGTTTCTCTATTATACTTTATCTGCGTCGTGTGAAATGTATTTTTTCATAAACAATACAAACAGAAAAAATCTCCGCTGCATATTGCAACAGCGGAGATTTGATTGATCTTATCTTATTTATGGTCAAATGCCATTTAACCTTTAACAGATCCCAAAGCAACACCCTGAATGATGTACTTGGATAAGCACAGGTAAACAACAACTACCGGCAAGATCGAAAGGAAAATCATCATGTAAACTTTACCCATATCGAACTTTAAGAAGTCAGCGCTTCTTAACTGTGCGATTAAGATAGGTAAGGTCTTTTTGTTCTTGTCGGTCAAAACCAGTGCCGGAGTAAAGTAGTTATTCCAGGAAGTTACGAAGGTGAAGATTGCCTGTACCGCAAACGCCGGTTTCATGATCGGCAGTACGATCTTATTGAAGGTGCCAAACTCGTTGGAACCGTCGATACGAGCCGCTTCTACGATCTCAATGGGCAGCGCGCTGTCCATGTACTGTTTCATAAAGAAGAACACGGCTGGAGCCGCAACCGAAGGAATGATCAACGGCCAGAAGGTATTCATCAAATGCAGGGTATCCATCCATCTGATAAAACCTAATGCGGTTACCTGGGTAGGGATTGTCATAATCATCAGGATAAATGTGAATACGACATTTCTTCCCTTGAAATCATAACAGTGGATGGAGTACGCAGTCAGTGCCGAGAAATATACGGATAACGCTGCGGAAGCCGCTGCTATAATTAAGCTGTTCAACAATCCTCTGAATACCGGAAGGTTTGCATCGCTCATCAGGTTCTTAAAGTTTCTGACAAAAGCAGAACCGGGAAGCGCGGAAAATCCTTTACCAATCTCAGAGTGTGCTCTCGTTGCATTGATAATCAATATGTAGAAAGAGAACAGACACAGGATTGTCAAAATAATTAAAACGATATATGCAAGTGCGCGACGTGCCTTTAAAGCACCGCTTGCACCTGATTTCTTTTTAGTTTTTTCCATCTGCTCACACCTCCTAATCGTTTTGCTTCGTTAACGCGTAGTAGACGCAGACGCTCAGGATCGCAGTAATGATAAACAGGATTACGGAAAGTGAACCCGCCATACCGTAGTTCTTACTGAACAAATGCTCGTTCAAGAACATAATCAGCGTCTTGGTAGAGCGGTTGGGCGAACCGTCGCCTGCGGTCAAAATCTGCGGTACATCGAACATCTGGATACCGCCGATCAAGGAAGTGATAACTACATAAACCAAAATAGGTTTTAACAAAGGCATTGTGATATAACGGAAGATCTGCATGGGCTTTGCCCCGTCAACTTCCGCCGCCTCGAATAAGGAAGGATCGATACCCATCATACCTGCCATTAACAGGATGGTGGTATTACCGAACCACATCAGGAAGTTCATCAGACCTACCAGTCCCCTCGTTCCTCCTATACTTGAGAAGAAACGGAACGGCTCATCTAAAATGCCAATGCCTACTAAAATACTGTTGACCGGACCGCTGTCTGCAAAAATTGTAAAGAACAACATGGAGAAAGCGGATGCCATGATCAGGTTGGGCAGATAGATTACGGTTTTAAAAAATCTCTGTCCTTTTAATTTCAGGTTCAGGTCAGTGAACCATGCCGCTAATAACAAGGAAATCACGATCTGGGGAACGAAACCGATAATCCACATAATCGCTGTGTTTCCTGCATATTTTAACAAATCATACTTAGTAAAAATTGTTGCGAAGTTTTGAAAACCAACAAAATTAGGTCCGATCGTTGTCAGACCGGATCTGTAGTTTTCAAAAAAGCTGTAATAGAAAGTTTGAACCAGCGGAACTAAGTTGAAAATGGTATACACAAGAAAGAAGGGAATCAAGAAGATATAGCCCCATTTTGTGTAGCTGACACAACTCTTCTTTTTTGTCATTCAATCACCTCATATCCGACCTTTCAAAAGGTCTTTATAGTATATACAGGATGAGGCGCCATGCACCCCACCCTGTAAAGGTACTAAATCAAATCACTCAACCGAGCCTTCTATTAGTGTGTTAATTCAGGATATCTTGTTTCGATATTTGTGTAGAAGTTCTCAAGAGCTGTATCATAATCAACGTTGCCGTCGAAGTAGTCTTTCATAGCGCCCTGGAACTGTTCTGTCATACCCTGATCATAGATTGTGCTGTTTTCCATGCTGATGTTGCCAACTGCTGCACAGAATTTCTCAAGTACGTTCTCGCCGCCTAAGAATTCGTTTGTTGTGCCTGTTGCAGCCATTTCCTCCATCAGAGGCTGGTTGTTACAGAAGTCGTTGTCAGCTGTTACGATTTCTTTCATGACATCAGGATTGCATGTCAACTGATACATAATGTCAGCTACTAAGCCTGCATTGTCAGATCCCTGAGCTGCACATACCCATGTACCGCCCCAGAAATAGCTCTGAGGACCTTCGATTGCTGCCCAGTCACCCCATGTACCGTTACCAACAGCTGCTTCTCCTTCGGAGTCATCCATTGCATAACCTGTCATTGTGAAATCGATGAACCAAGCGGGTCCGAAGTAACCGAATACGTCGCCTGCGGAGCTCATGCCTTTGCCCCAATCATCAGACCATAAGGATGTCTTGTTGTTGAAGCCTTTGTCTGTGAAGTCTTTTGTCTGATCAACCCATGCTTTGATGTTGTCATCGATGGTGATCTTTCCGTCTACTACCCAAGGAGTAGATACGTTCTGGGAGAATACACGGTAAGCATCATCATAACCGGAAACTACCTTCCAGCCAGCATCTGCTAACTGCTGAGCGGACTCAGCGAATTTATCCCAATCAGCGAAGTGTGTCTGAACTTCATCAGGATCGTCTGTTCCGAATACTTCTTTTGCTACAGAACGTCTGTAGATGTAAAGACCGGGGCAAGCCTGCCAGGAAGTACCGTTTACGTTGCCGTTTGCATCAGTAACGATGTCTTTTGTATACTGATACTGGTCTCCCATGTAGTCTGTCAGTCCCAGCTCATCCATGGACATACATACGCCGTCAGCATTTACATACTTCAATGCGTAGTCAGCTTCGATCAGGAACATATCGATCTTGTCGTCATCAGCTGCGTCAGCCTGTTTCAATAAGGTCTCGTCTAAGTTGTTCTGATAAGCCATGTCATCAGAAGGTACGATAACCCAATTTACAGTTACATCACCGATCTTGCCGGTTCCGTCTCCGTTGTCTGTGTATCCAGGATAGTGATCTGTTACACGGGTTTTGAACTCTTCATTCCAGCAGTAGATGTTTAATACAGAACCTGTATCAGCGGAAAGATCAGCTGTCCACTCTGCGGATGCTTCTTCCTCTGCAGGCTCTTCTGTTTCTTCTTCTGCAGGCTCCTCAGCGGGTTCTTCTGTTTCTTCTTCAGCGGGTTCAGCAGCGGGCTCTGTAGCAGGCTCTTCTGTGTCGCCACAGCCTACTAACAAGGATGCTACCATAGCTGTAGAAAGCAATACACTTAATAATTTCTTTTTCATTCTTTTTGTTCCTCCTCTAAAAGATTGTTTTGAAATAAGTGTGTTAATAGTTGTGCATTTATATGATGTTATCCGTAAGATAACTAAATGCCTGATTGTCAATGTACGCGGGTTTTCCCAAGGCTGTAAAACCTCATAAAAACCCTTCGACGTAGATTACTTTATTACATTTTATCCAAAATTGCAAGCGTTTTGTTGTATTTTTTGTACATTTTACCCCTTTTTGGTAATATTTCACAGTTATGCTATCTTGTTTTTGTTGATTTGTACACATTTTATTCACATTTTATTCATATTTATTTTTTTGTCCCATTTCTATCTATATGGGAGCTTTTCCTTAAATATACCGCATCCTTTTCCGCCCTGCATATTACGGGCTCGGGCACGCCCGAAACACATGAAAAAAGGCGCAAAAAAAGCCCGCTTCGTCTCCGCTTTTTACTTGATTTTATATACCCGTTTTTGTATAATTTTTTTACGGATTGCCTTGGGGGGTAGTCTGAACAATACTATGTTGAAAGGAAATTTGGACTATGAAATTTGGTTACTTCGATGACGCCAACAAAGAATATGTCATCACATCACCGAGAACGCCTTATCCGTGGATCAACTATCTTGGTACGCAGGGGTTCTTTTCCTTAATTTCTAACACCGCAGGCGGTTATTCTTTCTATAAAGATGCCCGTCTCAGAAGAATTACTCGTTATCGTTATAATAATGTACCGATCGATATGGGCGGTCGTTACTTCTATATCAATGATAATGGTACCATCTGGAACCCGGGCTGGTCTCCGGTAAAAACAGAGCTTGACTTTTATGAATGCCGTCACGGCATGGGCTACACCGTTATTACGGGTAAAAAGAACGACCTAAAAGCCGAAGTGACATTCTTCGTGCCTCAGGATTATGACGGCGAAGTTCAGCAGGTTGTCCTTACCAACGAAGGCTCTGCCGAAAAATCATTTTCCCTTTTCTCATTTGCGGAATGGTGCTTATGGGACGCGCAGGACGACAGCAACAACTTCCAGCGCAACTTCTCTACGGGTCGCGTAGAGGTTGACGGTTCCGTCATCTATCACAAGACCGAATACAGAGACCGCCGTAATCATTACGCTTTCTATTCCGTCAACGATACCATCGACGGTTATGATACGGACAGAGATTCTTTCATCGGTTTATACAACGGTTTCCATGAACCTCAGGCTGTCCTTGCCAATAAAGCAAACGATTCTTTTGCGGACGGCTGGGCTCCCATCGCTTCGCATTTTAAAAAGATTACGCTGGCTCCCGGCGAGACAAAGACCTTAGTATTTATTCTCGGCTACGTAGAGATGCCTAACGAAGAAAAGTTTGAAGCGGACGGCAAAACCATTAACAAAGTAAAAGCAAAAGCCATGATTGAGCAATTCAACACGGCGGAGAAATTTGCCGCAGGCATGGCTGACCTCAAGGCTTACTGGGACAGACTTCTTTCTATTCTTAATGTCAACACGCCGGATGAGAAAGTCAACCGTATGGTTAATATCTGGAACCAGTACCAGTGCATGGTTACCTTTAACCTTTCACGTTCCGCTTCCTATTTTGAGTCGGGTATCGGCCGCGGCATGGGCTTCCGTGATTCCAATCAGGACGTGCTTGGTTTTGTACATCAGATTCCGGACAGAGCAAAGGAACGTATCATTGATATCGCTTCCACGCAGTTCCCGGACGGCGGATGCTATCATCAGTACCAGCCTCTTACCAAAAAAGGAAACGCAGATATCGGCGGTGATTTCTCGGATGATCCGTTGTGGTTAATCCTTTCCGTTTCCGCCTATATCAAAGAAACGGGCGACTGGAGCATTCTCGATGAAATGGTTCCTTATGATAACGATATGTCCACCGCTCAGCCGATGTTGGATCACTTAAAGGTTTCGTTCTACAGGATTGTAAACAACTTAGGACCTCACGGGCTTCCTCTTGCAATGAGAGCGGACTGGAACGACTGTATCAACCTTTCCTGCTTCTCCGATACGCCCGGCGAAAGCTTCCAGACCTATACCAATCCCAAGTTTGCTGCCGAAGGCGGTTACTCAAAGGTTGCGGAATCCGTTATGGTCGCTACGCTCTTTACCTATGCAGGTCCCAATTATGTAGAGATCTTAAAGCATCTTGGCAAAGACGAAGAAGCTGCCGCTGCTCAGGCGGAAATCGATAAGATGAAGAAAAATGTTATGGAATCCGCATGGGACGGCGACTGGTTCATCAGAGCATACGACGCCAACGGCGAAAAGATGGGTTCCAAGGAATGTGAAGAGGGTCAGATTTTCATCGAGCCTCAGGGATTTGCCATCATGTCGGAAATCGGCAAAGATCAGGGTGCGGACTTAAAGACGCTTGCAGCGATTGACGAACGCCTCAACACCAAGTTCGGTCTTGTATTAAATAATCCCGCTTATAGCAAATACTATGTACAGTACGGTGAGATTTCCACCTATCCCGGCGGATACAAGGAAAACGCGGGTATCTTTACCCATAACAATGCGTGGATCATCTGTGCTGCCGCTTATGCAGGACAAGGCGATCAGGCATTTAAATACTATTCGGAAATCGCTCCCGCCTTCACGGAGGAAACATCTGATATCCACAAAACCGAGCCTTACGTATACGGTCAGATGATTGGCGGCAAGGACGCAGGCAGCGATATCGGTCAGACCGGCAAAAACTTCGGTCAGGGCAAAAACTCATGGCTCACGGGTACGGCTGCATGGAACATGGTTGCAATTTCCCAGTACATCCTGGGCGTACAGGCTGATTTTGACGGATTAAGAATCGATCCTTCCATTCCTTCCGCTTGGGACGGATTATCCGCTACCCGCCAGTACCGCAACGCTACTTATGATATCAAGGTTTCCAATCCGGAGCATATCTGCAAAGGCGTTAAGAGCGTTATCGTAGACGGAAATGCAATTGAAGGCAATGTCATCCCGGTATTCGGCGACGGCGCTACACATAAGGTTGAAGTGATCATGGGCAAATAAAAATACCCCCTGATAACCAAAACAAAAAATAAAGGATAGGAAGGAAGCTGTTTGATCAGGCTTCCAACTCCTATCCTTTTTCTTATTCTTAATTACATCAACTCTTATCTACATCAGCGGCGCAAACAGCCTGCACACTCTTCCGCACATCCTATGGAGAAACGGCAGCTTCTTATAATCCTCCTTTGTAAACCGATGGCACCGTGCAAAGGTATTTCTGAAATCCTCTTTAATATCCCGAATAACGGAATTGCCATAGATAAACGTGGCGCATTCATAGTGTTCGTAAAGACTTCTGAAATCCAAATTGATCGTCCCCACTACCGCCTTGATATCGTCGGACAAAAACATCTTGGCATGAACAAATCCCGGTGTAAATTCATAGATTTTTACGCCCGCGTCTATCAACTGGTTATAGTAAGTATGCCCGATGGAAAAGGTAATCTTTTTATCGGGAATATGCGGCATGATAATCCTGACGTCCACACCCCGCTGCGCCGCGAACCGCAGCCCGGTAATAATCTCGTTTTCCGGCACCAGATAAGGCGTCATAATATATACATAATCTTTTGCTTTATTCAAAATATCCAGATAAACCTCTTCCGCCACATCCTCGCCGTTGCACGGATCGTCGTTGTAGGGAATGATAAATCCGTTCTGTCCCGGCAGATTGTTTGCCTGTTGCGGGCAAAGGTAGCGGTCGTAATCCTCCACATCGTCTCCCATCATATTCCACATCTGCAAAAACATCGCCGTAAAACTCTTAACCGCGTCGCCCCGAAGCTTGACTGCCGTATCCTTCCAATAACCGAAACGCACGATATAATTCATATATTCATCTGCGAGGTTGATTCCGCCGTTATATGCAATTTTTCCGTCAATTACCAGAATTTTTCTGTGATCCCTGTAGTTCTGATGCGAAGAAAGAAGCGGTACAACCGGCGCGAATACCCTTACCTTAATTCCTTTTTTTTGCAGCGTCTCGGGATATTTGCGGGGCAGCTTTAAAATCGAATTAAACCCGTCGTACATCAGCCGGACTTCAACGCCTTCCGCCGCCTTTTGCTCCAGAACCGCCAGCACCTCTTCCCAGACCCTGCCGGGATTGATAATAAAATATTCCAGGAAAATAAACTTTTCCGCCTTTTTTAACTCCGGTATCAGATCCTGCAGTTTCTGTTCTCCGTCCGCAAAATAGGTAAGCTGCGTCTTATCATAAGCCGGAAATCCGTTGACATTTTGGATATAATAGGCAAGATCCGTAATCGGTATATTTTCATCCTGCATTCTTTGGATGACGTCCTCATTCTGCTGCAGATACCCTTCCGTTTCTTCAATTCGCTTACGGAGGCTGTTCTTCACGCCGATTCTCACAGGATTCCCCTGAATAAACAGATACAGGACAACCCCAAATACCGGTACGACGCACAACGGCAGCATCCATGTCAATTTAAACGCCGGATTTTCATCACTGTTGATAATAATGACAACAAACACCGCGGCAAGAATATTCATCGCATATAATACCCACTTGGTATAAACGCCCAACAGTTCAAAAATCCAGATCAACAGCGCGATCTGTACAACCAATATTACCGCCACCAGCATAATTCTGCTGAATATCAGACTTGCCAGGGCATTTAACCCTTTATTTTTGACCTTTACCGCTTTGTTTTTTATTTGTTCCTTCCTCATTTTCATTCCTCGTTTATCTATCAGAAAACTGATCCTCCCCTATATAGGGAATATTCTCAAGTTTTTTACAAAAAATACCGCTTTTTTTCATTCTAACATAGAATGTAAGAAATAAAAAATTATAAAATTATAAAATACTGCCTAAGGCGCTGACACAAACAAGTAAGAAACAAGACTGGAAAAGCATTTATTTTTATGCCATAATATAGAAAAAGCACGAAAAGGAGCCAGCTTATGAAGGGATATCTTTCCATCGGCAAAGTCGCAAAGCAAAAAAACGTCAGCATCAAATCCCTGCGCTATTATGATGAAATCGGCATTTTCAAGCCTGCCCTGACCGATCATACAACAGGATACCGGTATTATAAAGAAGATCAATTGTACATACTGGACGCCATTTGTCTTTGCATCGAACTAGGAATCCCTTTAAAAAGCATGTCCGGCTATTGCGACCAAAACGGCAGACCGGATCTGCAAAAGCTTTTGGGCGACGCCAAATCTCTTGCCGAAGAAAAAATCCGCTCCATGTACCGCTCTCTGGAAACGCTGCAAAATACCATGAACGCTTTGGAGCATCGCCAGGCGATTTCCGTCCCCGAGGGCTGCCACGTCAAAACCCTGTTATCCCGAACCGTTTTAACCATTCCCTTTGACGAATATACCGATTCGGCGCATTATAACCCCAAGCTGCTCTCTTTATTCGTCAGCGCTCAGAAACAGGGGCTTGCGGCTTCCTATCCGTCCGGCTTAATCTATGATTACCGCAAAGGAAAGACAGAAAAATATGTATTTATCCATGTGGCGCCCCTTGCAGGCGCCGAAGACCGTTCCGCTCCCGGCAACTGGGGCAGACACATCGAAGGGCTGCGTACCCTGCCCTCCGGCGTCTACCTGTGCCGCCAGAACCCCTCCCATGAAATCGAAAATGCAGCCTCGATCCTGAAACCTGATCCGGCTGCTCTGAAAAACTGCACGATCATCGAAACAGACCTGCTCAAAGACGAAAAAGACCGCACCGGCATGACCTACGAACTGCAAATGCCAATATAACGAAAAATCCCCCGCAGGCAGCCCCTTCCATAGGGAGCAAGCCCGCCGCCGAAAGCCCTTCCATAAGAAGCGCTCTCCACAAGAATTACCCGTAGCCAAAACCTCTGCCGTAGCTAAGCCCCTGCCCCAGCCAAGGAAATCCGCCGCAGGAAGCAGAAAGCAATTGCCCGAATATCAAAGGAAACCCTTAGAAATACGCCGGTACTTAATCCGCGTCCTTTGCGGATTTACGTACCGCTGCGTATTTCTGGAGCGCAAGCGTGTTTCCGTGATATCGGGCAATTGCTTTCTGTTTCCTGCGGCGGATTCCCCCCTACAGCAAGTTTCTTCCCACAGCAGATTCCCCCCTACAGCAAAGTATGGATCAAAACTGTATCGGCTCAACCTCCGGCGTCAACGGTTCCATGCGGTATTCCGGAAACGCATCGATCAGGTCGTCCAAACACAGCGCCGTGGAATGTACAATATCATGTCCCAGCATTACGACTTTTTTGCGCTTCAATGTGGAGCCCATAGCGTTTTCGATCAGCGTCTGCGGTTCGGGGAACGGCGTTACCGCGTCTTCTAAGCTGGCGTTCCAGTCAAAGTAGACAAATCCCTCCGCCGTCATTCTTTCAATGATTTCCTCATAGACTTCCCGGTTATAATGATTGACGCTGCCTCCCGGGAAACGGAACAGCTTTACTTCAACGCCCGTCGTCTCATACACGGCACGGTAAGCGCGCTGAAAATCGGCTATGTAACTGTCGGCGTCCGCATAGATCTCGTCATAATCATGATGATAACAGTGAATCCCTATGGTATGTCCTTCCGCTACGATCCTTCTTGCCGTCTCCGGATGTTTTTCCACATTTTCCCCTACTACAAAAAACGTTGCTTTGATATTCCGTTCCTTTAAAACATCTAAAATTGCGTTGGTATTTTCTTCGGAAGGTCCATCGTCAAAGGTCAGATACATGGTCTTCGGGAAAAAATAAAGATCCACGCCGTTTGCAATGCCCTCGGCAATCGCAGCCTGATATTCCGGGTCTGTGAGCCTTGCCCTCTCTGCGGCATTGGTCAGAAAGCCCGTTTCCACCAGACAGGACGGCATCGTCGTCTCCCGCAATACGTACAAAGAATCCGTCTCGCTGATTTCACGCTCCCCCGCGCCCGTAAACTGCACCACATATTTTTCCATCAGCCTTGCCAGACGCTCACTTTGATCGCTGCCGCCGTCTTCACAGTACCATGCTTCCACCCCGTTTGGCTCCGAATCCTCGCAGGCGTTCTGATGAATGCTCACATACAAATCCGCCTCCGCCGCGTTTGCTTTCTGCACCCGTTCTTCCGTTGTATAGGCGCTGTCCGCTTCCCGCGTCATTAAAACCCGATAACCCATTTCACACAATCTATCCCGTACTGCCTTTGCAATCTCAAGATTAACGTCTTTTTCCAGGACGCCGCCTCCGGAACATCCTTCATCCTCTCCCCCGTGACCGGGATCTATGACAACCGTGATTTCCGACGGCAGTTTCAGGGGATCTGCCATGGTCGCCGCTTTCGCCGCCGCCAAATCCGTATCATTGCCGTCGCCGCCGTCATTGCCGCCGTTTATAAAATCCTGCCCGGATACGGTATTGCCGCCCGCCGCGCCGCCGTCTTCCGCTGCGGCTCCCGTCATGCCGTCTCCCGCCTCATTCTCCGAAACAGCCGGTATGCTGACTCCGTCTAAATTGCTGTCCGATACCGCGTAGACAATCGTCCCGCAGCAAAGGATCGCCGCCAGCGGAAATACCGCAATGCCTTTTAATACTTTTACTAATTTGCCGATTTGCTTTCTCTTTCGCATCTCTATCGCTCCTCTTACTTTCTGATCTGTAGAAAGTATAAACAGGCGCGACATCAAAACTTCATCTTTTTTGCATCATTGTTGCATCATTTTTTATTTTTCTATTTTTAAAAACAATTCGTTGATCCCTTCATAAAATCCCAGCGTGACCGCCGTGCTGCCATCCTCCGTGGCAGGAACGGCATATTTTACAATATGATCCGTCTCCTCATATAAGGGATTTACCGTTTCGTAGGGCTGCAGTCCCGTAAGTCCCAGATAATCGCCCCAGGCGTGCACGATTCCCTCCGGCTGCAGCTCCTCCCAGGTTCCTTCCGTTCTGACATAAAATTCATAGATTTTGCCCGTATCCGCATCGATATAAACGTCGATCATCCGGTTCGCCTTGTCCGCATTCTGCACGTCGGTGGACAGACTTACCTTCCACACGGCAAGATTGTTTCTCGGCTCCAATACGTCGATGGCGGAATAGAGCACCGCCGTATACGCTTCCGCCGACACCTCTCTGACGCTTTCCGGGATCACGCCAAGCCCGTGCAGTTCTTCCAATTCCCGGTTGCATACGTCAAAGATTTCTTCTTCCGTAATTTCCTTATCCGAAGGTCCCTGATAGTTGACCACAAAAGCATAGGTTCCCGTCAGTTCCTCATAATCCACATCCGTCTCCTCTTTAGCCGCCGCGCTTAATTCGCTCTCGGGCAGCACCTGATTGTCCAGGCATTTAGACAAAAGGTACAGCTTTTCATTGCTGCTCATGGAATAACGATACCCCTCACTCTCATTTTCAACGGGCTCTACGGTAATCCGGTTCAAGAGTCCGCGGTCCTTGTATTTTGCAAGCGCCTCCGGTCCCCAGAGCGCAAATACCAGCACAACGACCGCCACCGCTATCACAGCGGCATTAAGCTTCTGTTCCTTCTTCACGATCCTTTTCCTCCTCGTAGGGGAGCAGGAAACCGAAACAGCTTCCCTCTCCCGGCGTACTTTCCACCATCAGCTCGCTTCCGTGCAGCCTTAAAATCTCGGTACACAGGGCAAGTCCCAGCCCCGCGCCGTTTTTGCTGCGCGATCTGGATTTATCCACCATATAAAACGCTTCCATAATCTTTTTACACTCTTCAGGCTCGATTCCCGTTCCGTAGTCCTTAACCGCAAAAAAATACCCCTCTTCCATTTTCTTTCCGAAGACCTCCACCCTGCTTCCGGGTTCCGACGCCTTGCACGCGTTATCCACCAGATTGATCAGCACCGTCTTGATCAGATTGGTTTCCGCATAGACGGCGCTTTTTTCATACCGCACCTCAATCGTTACTTCTTCTTTGCCGATATACACTTCCTGCAAAAAGTCAAACAGCACCTTAACGTCTACCCGGGATGCTTCCAGCTCGTAACGCTTGGTCACGATGATATCCAAAAGCCTTAAAGACATGGCTTCCAGACGCTTGCCCTCGGTATAGATATAATTTGCCGACATAAAATGCGTCTCGTCGTCCAGCTTTCTCGACCGCAGCACGTCCGCATAGCCGATAATCGCCGTCAGCGGGGTCTTTAATTCATGAGAAAATGCGGCGATAAAATCTTCTCTCGCCCGCACGCCGTCTTCCAGCTCGCGGATGGTTTTTTCCAAAGCCTCCGCCATCCGGTTAAAGTCCTGCGTCAGTTGTCCCATCTCATCATGGCTGACCTGCTCCGCCCGATAACTGTAATCGCCCTCCGTCATCTGCCTGGTCGCTTTCGCCAACAGCCGGATGGGTTTCGTCAGCCAATGGGAAATAAAGCTCATGGCAACCGAGCTGATAAGCAACAGTGCAAAGGTCAGCCGCCTGTATACGGAAAAACCCTGCTGCCGCTCCGTAAACACATCCGTCACATCCCGCATGGTTTCCAGATACAGATCCCTGTCAAGCGCGCTGATTGCCGCACCGGTCTGAACATAATAGTGATCCCCCGTATGTATGACCCGGTAAATCCGCGTCTGTTCTTCCATCGCCTCCAAAAGCTCTGTCCCTTCCACAAAACCCTCGCTGGCATATAATGTCTGCGCGTTTTCATCCGATATCCGAAGGAGGCTGCCGTTCTGGCTGCTCTCCAGATTTGCGCCGATTTCCTCAATGGTGGAATCCTGCAGCACATCATACTTGGAGGGAATGTTCAACGCCGCCGTTTCCAGCGCAAACTGTAAAATGCTGCTGTCGTCCATTGCCTGTCCGATGGACCTGTCCATAGATGTATCGAACACATAATTGACAAAGAAAAAACCTCCGAATCCGAATGCCGCAGCCATGATCATAATACTGCACAACAATATTTTATACGAAAATTTCATAGGCTCCCCTTCTCCTATATCTCCAGCCGATAGCCGATTTTATATACCGCAACCAGATTCTTTTCCCAACCCATTTTGCGACGAAGCCTCTGCACATGCAGCTCCAGCGTGCGGCTGTCCGCCAGATAATCGTCTTTCCACACTTTTTCATAGAGCGTTTCCTTAAAAAGCGCGATGTTCTTGTTTTGCATAAACAGCACCAATAATCCGTACTCCTTATTGGTCAGCACCACCGGCTTCCCCGCCCGCGTTACCTTGCGCGCCTCTAAGTCTACCGCAATCTCTCCTGCCGTCAGCAGATTGCCCGTTTTCTTAAAACGCCGCAGGACCACTTCGACCCTGGCAAGAAGTTCTACCACCTCAAAGGGCTTTACCAGATAATCTTCCGCTCCGAGTTTTAACCCCTTTACCTTATCCTTCACATCATTTTTTGCAGTTATAAAAATAACCGGGATCTGCAGCGGTCTGATATATTCCATAATATCAAAGCCGTCCGCGCCGGGCAGCATAATGTCCAGCAAAATCAAGTCAAAGGCTTCCTTATCTATGAGATCAATCGCCGCCAGCCCGTCCTGCACGCTTTTACAAAAGTATCCTGCTGCCGTCAGATTCATATCAATAAGATCGCAAATCGGCTTTTCATCATCCACAATCAGTATCCTAATCACTCTCTTCTTCCTCCTCAACCTGCCAGCCCCAGTAAGCCCTGATCTTGGGGATCAAATCCTCCATCGTATCTTCCTGGGTACACTGATAGCTCTCCGTAAAGCCGGTATCGATATCAAATCCCCCGGTCCGCTGATAATAAATGGAACAAGCCGTCTCTATCAAAAGCTCTCCATCTTTGCCTTCATAACTGTATCTCGCCAGCACGATCAAATCCTTCATGCCGTCGCCGTCCACATCTTTCCCGACGATTCCCCGCAAAGAATACAGATTGTCATAGCTGCCCATCGGCTGGAAGCACCAGACGATATTCCCCTGCTCATCGATTAGATAGATCATAAAAATATCGTATTCGGACATATGATAAGTCCCCGGAACGACCTGAATCTTTCCCAGCTTTTCAAATCGTCTGGTATAATGCTGCTCCTCTATAATGGAAAACCCGTTTTCCAAAAGCTCGTCCAAGGTCTTCGACGTATACAGAAATTCCGTGGACTGACCGTCTCGCACATAAGAAATAATACAGTTGACGCTTTTATTCATATCAAAGCGGTTGATCTTGTCCGAGATACGCCAGTCCCGGTAAAAGGTCCGTTCTCCCTGAAACAGCACGTCTCCGACCTTATAATCCTTTCCCGCATATTCTCCGCTTCCGTTCACACATCCGGTAATCAGCACAATATCCGTCAGCCCGTCCCGGTTCAGATCGGCAAATTTGACCGCCGCCACGCTCCTCGTCGGCTGCTCCAACTGCCCGGGGACCCGGTTGTTGGTCTCTAACTGATTGGTCTTAAATAAAATATTCCCTTCCGAATCCGCCAGAAAGATTGCCAGCCTGTGATACTGCTTTTCCATCGCGGCAAGAAATGTACATTCTTCCTGCCCAAAGGATTCCATAATCACGGGAAACGTCTGCTCTTCCAAAATCCGATAGCCGTTTTCCCCGATCTCTTCCACGCTCCCGATCCCATCAAACCGCGCCCGGTATGCCTCTATCTCTTCCAATTCCTCTTCATCGGTTTCCTCCTGCTGCAAATCAATGGCTGCTTCCGACACGGTTGCCACCGGTACCGCCGCTGACGGCACGCCTTCCTCCGCCTGTGTTTCCTGCCCCTTACATCCTGTCAGTAAAACGCAGCCTATGATAACAAACAGCGCTGTTACCCATTTATCCTGCATTGATATTTTCCTCTCCCCGGCGATCATACGCTCCCGTTTTAATATATTGACATAATTCCCATTTTTAACACAATTTCTATTTTCAATACAATTTCTATTTTTTATCGCCGACAGTATTCATCTGTTATTCTAGTATCTCCGGCATTTTCCTGCAAGCGAATCTTTACTTCAGCCTGACCTCAATCGTATAATCCGAAACCATAATATAGTCATACCGCCTGTTTTCCTCAAATAAAATCAACAGACGGGAAGCCTCTTCTCCGGCACCGTAATAATAAAAAATATTCAGTTTCCCGTACTTTGATTCGCATGCTCCATACTCCAGATAACTTTCCCCACAGGTATCCCCTTCTTTTTCCCCGTCAGATTCAATTTCGTTTAACTCCAGAAACCTCTCGGCGGAATAACATTCATTTGTCAAAACATACCGGATCAGCCCGTCAGTTCCTAAATTTTTATAAGAATGCAATTCATCCACTCCATGGTTCCCGTAAAAATCGAACCTCCACTGAGGCTGCCGCTGGTTCGGATCAGCGTTAAAATTGATTTTTGTAAATTTTCCTTCCTCATTGATATCGCTGTAAACTACGGATAACAAATTTTCATCATATGCGTAAATAAAATCAAAACCGAAAAATTCCGGATTTTCTCCATACCGTACTCTTACCTTCATGCGTTCCTTCTTTGTAACAAAAGCATTGTTTATGGGATACATTGCTTTTAAATCGTCAAAGGACAGTCTTGTTACCAGGCGTCTTTTAATGGTAAGCGCCTGCAAAAAATCAAACAACGTGTTATCTGATGTTTCCCAATGCACCTCAGTCTTTTGCATTGTGTTCCAGATCTCTCCAAACGCCTCCTGCGCGATTGCCTCGCTATATGCGTTCTGTTCCGCCTGCAGTCTTCTTATCTGCTCTTTTCTCACTTTTTCCGCATCTTGGTCCGCCGCCCCGTAAACAAAGATTGTCCTGATCAAAAACAAGCCTCCAAACATTGCCGCCAAAAAAATATAAAACAGCTTCTCCCGTATTTTCATCAAAAGTTCCTCCCTTAACCCCTTCCAAACCCCAACCGCACAAAATTTTCGACATGAGATTCGCTTCCTCTTACAATAGTAAATCACGCTTTTGCATCAAACTTGCATACTTTTGTGGAAATCGGGAGAAAAAATGCAAAAAAAGCGCCGCCGTAGTCAGAATTTGATCCCAGAAAAAAGGACAGCTATCGCGAAAACACGTTTTCCGGTTTTCTTTGATCGCTGTCCCTTTCTTCTTTTCCTCACTGCGGCGGCGCCTGTCTGGTTTTGCAAGGCACCTGTAGCGTGCGTTAGAGGATTCGAACCCCCGACCTTTTGGTCCGTAGCCAAACGCTCTATCCAGCTGAGCTAAACGCACATATCCTGCTGTGAGTTCCCTCACAGCAAGAATTATTATAGTATGTTTCAAAGTTGATGTCAACCATTATTTTTATTGATTTTTATTCCCGCCTATGCAAATCACAGCGAAATCCTACTCTGCCGTATTGTCCGATACCATATTTTCCGTTTCCGTCGCTTCATAATAATCCGGCGTCTGCATAAAAGCGGTACATACGTAGGCATTTCCCACATATACATTTTCCGACATGTTTGTCATATAGTAATAGCAATACGCCGTCTGATTATAATCTCCGATGGTGATACTATAGCTTTCTCCGTCCTCGGTCTGAAATTCAATCACATTCGACGGGTCGTTAAAGCCATAGGTGTCATAATCCTCCACCTCCGTTAAAACTTCGTCGCAGGTAATTTCCGCAAGATTGGACAACAGCGTCAGGATCTGCGTCCCATCAAGCTCCAGCTCCGGCTCTTCCTCACAGGTCCACGTATCTTCGGATTTGACATAATGATAAGTAACGCCGTCTGCCATATAAGAAAATTGCGTTATCTTTTCAGTGTCCGTCGTAAAGACCGTCTCCGCCGCATTTTCTTCGGCTTCTTCTTCCTCTTTCTTTTCCTGATAGCGGTTTAACAGCACATAACCCAGCACACAGACCGCTAAAAGGATTAACAGCACCGCCAATTGTTTCTTTTGCTTTTTCATACGACCGCCTCCTATCTTCTGCGTCTCCTAACCCAGATTACAACGCCCGCGATCAGCATACCTGCCGGCAGTAAGATAACGGTAACCAGGCTGATACAGATAAAATCCGTCTGCGTCACGGTAATCGCGGATAAATTGTAGCTCTTTGCCGGTATTGTCACCACCGCAGTCTCCGTATCGATCATTTCACTCAGTATATTGCTAAAGAGCATACTGTTTGTTCCCGATACCGCCGTGTCCACCTGATCCGTAAAAATCATATCCGACGCAAAGATCGTCAGCTCCGATTCCACTCCGTCCGCATTTTTTACAATCTTAGCGCCCAGGCAGAACGGTCCCTGTATATCGCCGTCTTCATAAGCCGCCGTCGCGGACTCGTTGATATTCGCCTTAGCCACAGCGGAATCCGAAGTCGTCAGATATTCGGTAACGGTCAGATCCTCATTTTCTTCATCCAGGTTCAGCACAACGGAATACGGCATAAATACCAGGCGGTTACTGTCAATTGACGATGTAACGCTGCTGCTTTCGATGTTCGGTATCAGATAAAGCGGGCTCTGGGAATAATTGCTTGTGCTGTTTTCGCAGATCATATTGTTGGAAACGGATACGCCGTAATCCTCCAAAACGGAATTAAAGTTGGGCATTTCCTCCTGCGTATAAGCGGTCAGCGCCAGCGCTTTGCCTCCCGATGCCATGTAATCCCTGATCTTAGCCGCATCATCCCCGAAATAATCGCTGATGGGCGCCAAGAGCATAATTGCCTGTGCATCCTCGGGTACGGCGTCATAATTTAACAGCGTAATCGTTTCCAGATCGACGTTCGCCTTTTCACACACTTCGGTAAACCCGGCGTCCAATTCGATCTCATCATGTCCCGAAATCACATAGACTTTCGGCATATCATCGCTTAAAACGTACTGTATCGCGCTTGTGAGCTGTCCTTCTCCGTCATAAGCCGTTACCGAAGAAGAATAGCTGTAATAATCGATTTCCGTCTCATACATATCATAATAATCAACCACTCTGCTGCGCTTGTCGCTTACAACGATCAGACTGCCTGACGATATGCTGCCGGAGGTGTACTCCGCCGCAAACTGCGGATATTTTACCGGGTCCTTATATACGACCTGCACATGGGGCGAACGGCTTTCATACCGGGTCAGCATCTGCTTAATCGTTTCATCCGTCCCCGACTCAGAGGCAAGCACGTAGATCGTCACATCCTCGGTCAGCCCGTCCAGGATCGCTTCGGTATCATCCGTAATGGAATACAGTTTGCTTCCGGTCACATCCACCGATTTCATTTCCTCCGGTAAATTCTCCGCCACCAGATTTACCGCAACCGCAAGTACAATTCCCACAATCACAAGGGTGGAGCTGAACACGCCCTTCTTTACCGCCTTGCTGGAAATGCTCCACCTGCGCTTCTGGATCGACTGGCAAGTCAGAAACAGCATTAGCACCGTTACGGATACAAAATAGATCATCCCGTTAACGGAAAGCGTTCCCTGTAAAAATTTGGAAAATCTGCTGTAAAAGTCGCCGCATTCCAATATTTTCGTAAGTAAGTTTCCATCCGTGGAAATCAGAGAGCAGATCCCGCTCATAATATAAGTTACAAACAATACCGCAAACGTCAAAACAGCCGATATGACCTGATTCTCCGTCATGGAAGAGATCAGCATACCTACGGCGATACAGCATAAGCCATACAGCCAGTACCCCAGGATCGCCACATACGCCTGCGTATAGCCGATTTCTCCGAATCTTCCCATGATCAGCGGATAAAATAAGACAATGATCATCGGGATCGTCATAAGGGTCGCCATCGCCAAAAACTTGCCGCAGACAATGCCGCCCACGCTTACGGGCGCCGTCAAAATCAACTGGTCCGTCTTTTGCTTGCGCTCCTCCGCAAGCACCCGCATGGTTAAGACGGGGACCGCAAGCAACAGAATAAACGCCGCCGAGCCGATGGCATCGGAAAAATACGCGTCTCCCGAAAACAGGTTATAGGCGACAAAATAAAGGCTGATGGAAAACAGGATCGCCGCCATAAACAGCCAGCCTATTACCGTGTGAAAATAATTTTTTACTTCTCTTTTATAAATCGCCGGCATCGACCGCACCTCCTTTTACTTCTTCCGTTTCTTCCTTTTCCTCCGTGAGGGCGAGGAACACGTCCTCCAGACTGTTTTTCGCCAGAGACATCGCGAAAATAGGCAGCCTCCTGTCGCTGAATCGGAAGAAAACCTTCTCCCTGATATCGGTTTCCTCATTGCCGTCCTGTCCCAAATTCAGAAATACGTCGCACAGCTCTTCCTTCCCGGCTTTTGCTCCTTCTTTTGTTCCTTCTTCTGTTCCCTCTCCTTTTTCTCTTTCTTTGATTTCCATCCCTTCTATGCCTTCCAGACCGCTTAACGCGTCCTCAATTTCTTTTCTCTTTCCTTTTACGGTAAGCTCCAGCCTTGCCTCTCCGTGATCCAGCATCTTTTCCAGATTTTCTGTCTTATCGTCGGCAACCAGCCTGCCGTCCGCAATGATCATAATATGGTCGCAGACCGCGCTGACCTCTGTTAAAATATGGGAGCTTAAAATAATCGTATGTTCCCTGGAAAGGCTTCTGATCAGCTCGCGGATCTCAATCATCTGCTTCGGGTCCAGCCCTACCGTAGGTTCGTCCAGAATCAATATCGGCGGGTATCCGAGAACCGCCTGTGCAAGCCCAACCCTCTGCTTATAGCCTTTGGAAAGATTGGCAATCAGCCGGGAGGCATATTCCGTTACCCCGGTCAGTTCCATGACTTCCTCCACCTGGCTCCGGCGTTCGTTTTTGGGTATCTTTTTTAATTCCGCCGCAAACCAAAGATACTCCCATACCGTCATGGAATCATATAGCGGCGGCATTTCCGGCAGATAACCGATACAGCGTTTCGCCTCCTGCGCCTCTTCATAAATATCATGTCCCGCAACGGTTACCTTACCTTCCGTAGCTGCCAAAAAACCGGTCAGAATATTCATCGTCGTGGATTTCCCGGCGCCGTTTTTTCCCAAAAGCCCGTAAACCTGTCCTTCTTCCACCCGAAAGCTCAAATCATTTACTGCAATATGATTTCCATATTTTTTCGTCAAATGACTGACTTCAATCATAATAGATCCTCCTTACACTTATTTTCATCCAGCGTTTTCTGTCACTTTTACTATCATATGAGTTATTTGTGTGCAAAAGACAATCTTTCTGTGAAATAACTGTGAAATATCATTTTCTTCCTAAGCCTCTGCGGGACGCCAAAAACCCCTGCGGAAAACTTTTTACATCCTTTCCGATGCAAAAATGATCCCGCAGGGGTTTTTATTTTCTTTTACCTATTACCTATTACCTTTTACCTGCAATTGCCGGTGCTCATGCCGCTGCCGTCTTATTTGAGAATATCGGCTACCGCTTCATCCTCGATGGTAAATTCAACAAGACCCATGTATCCCGGCGCAACTTCGTATTCGTCAAAGCAGATCACAATCTGACCGTTTTCATTGAGATAAAAATTCTGATTCTCTTTAATGCTCCGGAAATTCCACTCCGGTATATCTTCCTCATCCACCCAATAAATCAGATTTTCATCCTCCGCCATCCGCTCACGCATCTGCTTGATAATATTTTCGCTGATCGGCGTGATATAATCGGCGCCTTCTTTAAACAAATCCTTCAGGGTCGCGATCTCTCCCGTCGTCTTATCAATATGATAATAATACTGATACTGCACGCCGCTTCCGGCAACCTCAGCCACATCAATACGGATCGTAAACCATTTGTCCGTATCCGTCACAACCTCCGGATTGACATAGACTCCGCCGTAGCTTTCTCCCACCGCCACATCTTCTTCAAACTGCTGAATCAGGCGGTCCGTCATCGCGCCGATATCCTGATTGATTTCCTCTATGGATTCATTGGTCTTTTCTCTTACGGCGTCATCCTGTCCGTTTGTCTGCGCTTCCTCCTGTACAAGCTGCGCTTCCGTGATCTTCGCCTCGTAGCGTTCGCTTTCATAATCATATTGCCGCACCGTGATGACTTTAATCACATTGCCGAGCACCGGGATCTGCGACATGGCATAAGCCGCTCTCGGAGATACGTTCGGCAAAATAATGATGGCAAGCGCCGCTGCCGCTGCAATGCCCGCCGCATAGCGTCCCGCTTTCCTTTTTCCTCCAACCGCTTCTCTTCCTTGCTTCTTTCCGATTGCCTTCTGTTCCCGTAAGCCGTACAACAGCCGTTCCTTTTCTTCTTTTGTCAGTTCCTCCCGATCCATAAGGATATCTTCGGAATCGATTTCATTACACATTTCATACAATCTTGCCATTCTTTACACCCCGCTTTCTCCTGCCACACGGCGAATCTGCTTTCTGCCGCGGCTGATGCGCCCATAAATAACCGTCTTACTCATATTCATTCTTTTTGCGACTTCGTCCATGGATAATCCGTCCAGATAGATCAGCCGGAAAATCTGCGCGTCTTCCTCTTTCAGATAAGAAAGAATCGTATCCACTTCTTCCTTATACTCCTGCTCAAGAAAATCCCGTCCGGCTTTTTCATCCTCCCACTCCGGCATCTGCTCTACCAGATCCTCTCTGGAAGCATGGACATATTTCCGTACATAGGTCAAAGCCTTAAAACGACATACGCCTGCAAGCCAGTTTTGAAAATCCGACTTCTCCGGGCGGTAACTGCCGATGTTGTCCCAAACCGCCATCAGCGTATCGTTCATACAGTCGTCCCATAAATGCGGCAGCGTCGCCATCTGGCGTTTTACAACGGTCTTTAGTACCCAGCCGTATTGCTCAACCACATAAATAAGCGCCTCCTCGTTTCTTTTCTTCATCTGTTCCACAAAATTCTGTTCCGTGATTACCACCGTGACCACCACCTTCCTCTGATACCTATAATTCGTATGAGAGCGGGTTTTTCTGACAAATGATATAAATTTATTTTAGAATTGCTTCCCTTTGAATCGTTTCCCATACCTTTTTATTCATATTTTTTGAGCCGCACATAAACTCTCCCTTTGCGGGTCTCATTTCCGCAGCCTTCATAAATATACTTTCCGTATCCCCTGACCGAAAAAACGCTGCCTTCCTTTAAAACCATACTGTTATTTTCACATATTCTCCCATTTAACAATACCAGCTTATCCCGAAACAACTGCTGTGCTTCGCTGCGGGAAAGCTTACCGATTGCGGCAACCACCGCGTCAAACCGCGGAGACTGCACCAGCACCTCCATATCCCTTAACGTTTTTTGCAGCGCCGCTATCTCGCCCGTCACACGCGATACCCTTACGTTTGTATGCCTTATCTTATCCAAATTCGCCGCTATATAATCGGCAATGCTGTCCATGCAAAACAAATACGCCGTCTTTTCCTTGATCAGAATATCGCCCAGCACATCCCGTTCCACGCCCAGATTCATGACCGCTCCCAGATAATCCCGATGTCCCAGCGTCTCCGCAAACTTCTCCGATAAAGGTTCAATAAGAAGCACCGCAATGGGATACGCCTCCTCATAGCCGAACATCCGCTCCGAGCCGAACCGCGCCATCTGTCTTTCACAGCACTCATTTCCGCCATACGTGTCATAATCCACAAAACGAAGCTCTCCTTCCATCCCCTGAAGCGCCGTCAGCTCCGCCGGGGTCAGAAAATGGCTGAACTGATACCTGTTTTGCCGGTACGCCGTCTGCGCCAGCTCCTTCATTCTTGAAACAAACAATCTCTCTTCATTCATAAATAACCCTCTTCTCTGATCTATGCAGCACACCGAAACACACCGGAATGCAGCAATTTTTCGATGCTTCGGTACAAACTGTTAAAAAAATCAGGCTGCCGCATCCTACGCAACAGCCTGTATTTTTAAAAACCAATTATAAAATCCATCTTTTCCGCTCGCTTTTCTCCAAGCGGCAGCTCCCGGTCAGCTTACGCGATAACGCCGGTCTTCTGATATTTTTTCCAAGCATTTTGGAATTTGATCGTATAAATTAAGGAAAAAATCGCAGCTATTAAAATGAGCGCGCCGTTTCCGGTTCCCGCTATTATCAGAATGACCGTATTGATAACTGCATATGCGGTCAAAATAGCCGCGCATACTCTGCTCTTTGCTAAATGTACGCCCAGACCCAGACCAAGCATCAGTACAACATCCAATAATCCCGGTATGTATTGCATATAAACAACCTGAAGCAGAAAATTGATACCCGCTAAAACATACCATATGATGCCGCAGGCTGTAATTTCCTTTCTGATCTTAGACATATTCGGATGTTTATAAAACTCCTTCTTGCTCATCATCGGCTGAGCATTCATCATCGGCTGTCCGCCCATCATCGGCTGCCCATTCATCATTGGCTGTCCGTTCATTCCCGGCTGCCCACTCATCATCGGCTGCCCGTTCATTCCCGGCTGCGGCGCTGCACCCTGCATAACCGGCGCTCCGCAATTCGGGCAATTTGTCTTTCCGTCCTCAATCCATGTCCCACAGTTTCCACAAATCATAATTTCCTCCCAATTACCTTTCTTTTTTTGATAAAGTTTTATTAGTCCGCCGCAAATCAGATTTTTCTGCTTCGCTATTGCTAATTATACCATATCCCCTTATGGTCGAAAAGACTCTATTTTTTAAATTGATTTACATACAAATTGATTTACATGCAAATTGATTTACAGCGAATCGGTTTCCTTTACAGATCCAGCGTATCCACAATCTCCTTTAGTACTTTTGCGGATTCCTGCAGCTTCCCTGTTTCCTCCTCATTCAACTGGAAGGGTACTTTTGTTTCTATTCCCTCTTTGCCCACGATACAAGGCATACTGAGCACAACGCCGTCGATACCGTATTCCCCGTGCATCGCCGTGGAAACAGGCAGGATAGACTTTTCATCCCGCACGATAACCTCGCAGATACGTTTTACCGCCATTGCGACGCCATAATAGGTCGCGCGCTTTCTCTTAATAATTTCATAAGCGCTGTTCTTTACTTCTTCGGCAATTTCCTTTTCCGCTTCCACATGCTGAAAATGTCCTCTCATTTCGCAAAAATCATTCAGCGGAATACCTGAAATATTTGCGCTGCTCCATGCCGCGATCTCGCTATCCCCATGCTCTCCGATAATAAACGCATGTACGCTTTTACTGTCTACGCCAAGATGCTCCCCGAGACGATATTTCAAACGCCCGCTGTCCAACACCGTACCGGAACCGATTACCCTCGACTCCGGAAGTCCCGAAAGCTTTTGCGCCACCTGGGTCAGAATATCTACCGGGTTAGCTACAATTAACAAAATTCCTCCGAAATTTCTCCTTGCAATTTCCGGAATGATTTGTTTAAAAATGCCCACATTTTTATTGACCAGATCAAGCCGCGTTTCATCAGGCTTCTGGTTGGCTCCTGCCGTCACAATCACAATGCCCGCATCTTCCACATCGTCGTAAGTACCGGCATAAATTCTCATCTGTTTTGCAAAAGGAATCCCATGGCTGATATCCATTGCCTCTCCTTCCGCCTTTTCGGTATCCGCGTCAATCATCGCAATCTCTGAAAAAAGACCGCTTTGCATCAATGCAAACACTGACGCCGAACCCACAAATCCGCATCCGATCATAACTGCTTTTCTATAATCTGTCATGTTACACACTCCCATCTTTTCTCTGTAAATTTTCCATCGCCCTAAGCTTCCTTTTTGCCCTGATAAACAAAACAACACAGCCTGCCACAATCACGGCGATCGCGATCAGCGCATCCCACATCATAGGATAAATATATCCCTCCTGATGTTCCTGGTATATCTCCCATGCAAAGAATAAACTTCCGATCAGACAAAAAATTATTCCCATAACAGAATACATTTTCGTATCTTCCAGCCGTTCTTCTGTTTGCTCCGGGCTTTCCTCCCTTTTGGAAACATGACGCCGGTATAAAAATATACCAACCGCTCCTGAAACAATTCCGATTACCCAAAACATAAGCGAGCTGCTTTGGAGATCGGCATAGTTATGAAAAAGCACCATGTGATTATCCGGACTGACCCATACGGTCGTTTCGCCCTCTTCTTTGGGATCAACTTCTTTTTCAAAATACTTCGTATATTCTTCTCCGTCGTCATACCACGTCACGCTATAATTGTAACCTGTCCGGATTCCTTTCCCTGTTGAAAACCTTACCTCCTCCAGATCGGAAACATAAGCGGTTGTCTCTTCATAATCCGTGGAAAGAAAAGAACTATGTAAGTTCACACACGCTGCAAACAAAGCGGTTCCCGCAACAATAAAAAACAAAATATGAGGATTTTTGATAAAAACCTGTATTCCCCGAGACATATGATTCCCCCTCCTCTATATACCTCACGAATCCAATAGTATTTGATAATAGAAAAAAGCCTCAAACATTATAACCAAATGTTTCAGACACTCTTCTATCATGCTGGTAACCGGAATCGAACCGGTACGATGTCGCCACCACAGGATTTTAAGTCCTGCGCGTCTGCCAGTTCCGCCACACCAGCACGGCAACTATACAGTTGTCAGTGGGACCTATAGGGCTCGAACCTATGACCCTCTGCTTGTAAGGCAGATGCTCTCCCAGCTGAGCTAAGATCCCATTGTACGCCTAAAGCATACAAACGACCCAGATCGGACTCGAACCGACGACCTTCGCCGTGACAGGGCGACGCTCTAACCAACTGAGCCACTGGGCCAAATCATTTGTAATTAAACCAAAACTGTGAAACTGTTTTGAATGGACCTTCGGGGACTCGAACCCAGGACCGACCGGTTATGAGCCGGTTGCTCTCACCAACTGAGCTAAAGGTCCGAAAACCTAAAAGGTAAAGCCGATGATCGGACTCGAACCGATAACCTGCTGATTACAAATCAGCTGCTCTGCCAATTGAGCCACATCGGCACATACATTACCGTTTTCAATGACTCCGACGGGAATCGAACCCGTGTTACCGCCGTGAAAGGGCGATGTCTTAACCGCTTGACCACGGAGCCTTATTCTTGCTTCGCACTTCCTGCCAAGCCTTTCTCACATCTCTGCGACTCAACGAAACTCTCTCTTCCGCTCATTAAGCGCCAAGCTCCCCGAGCAGGGCTCGAACCTGCAACAACTCGGTTAACAGCCGAGTGCTCTACCATTGAGCTATCGAGGATTATTTCAGGTTTCCCCTGGGAGTACCCTCAAAACCGAACAACGACTTCCCTCTCCGATCTCTCCGCTTCAGCCTCTGCCTTTCAGCTTCGGGCTCCGCTTCTTCCTTTAACATCCTTTCCTTTACCTTCCAGGTCAAGCCCTCGACCGATTAGTACTTATCAGCTCCATACATTACTGCACTTCCACCTTAAGCCTATCTACCTCATTCTCTCTAAGGGGTCTTACTTACTTGGGATATCTCATCTTGAGGGGGGCTTCACGCTTAGATGCCTTCAGCGTTTATCC